>Ga0209725_1000746_pt1 | contig 19187 bp, 17 predicted proteins | sample I18A1metaG_FD_184145 | JGI IMG/M metagenome (GOLD analysis project Ga0209725, IMG submission 184145) | Lake sediment bacterial and archeal communities from Gulf of Boni, Indonesia to study Microbial Dark Matter (Phase II) - ​I18A1 metaG... | ecosystem: Environmental > Aquatic > Freshwater > Lake... | reverse complement strand
TTGTGAGATTTGACGAGAAGGAATTGGAGCTACTCAAGATACTGTCTATAAAACCTCAAGCACCAGTCAGTGAGATAGGTCGAGACGTCGGATTGAGCATACCTACAACTATGAAGCTGATCCGAGACTTGACGAAGAAGGCCAATCTAGGATCAATGATAATGACGAATATGGAGAAGCTGGGGCTACAGGAATACCTGTTGTTTATAGAGACGAATAGAGAATGGGACACGAGAAGGCTCTTCTGGGCGATCCCATACTGTCGAGACGCATACAGGCTCTACGGCCCGACAGACCTATTCATAGTGCTAGATGTTCCATTCAAGAACGAAAATTTCGTTCCCAACTTTCTAAAGCTTATCGAGGAGAAGAATATCATCTCAAGCTGTGTGGTATGTAAACCGAAAGCGAACTTCTACAACATCAACTTTAGCCGGTACGACGTAAGGACTAACGTGTGGAATGTACGATGGGACAGTTGGGCTCTAGGATTAAGAGAGGAGCTTCTGAAGAAGAGTCAAGAGCCAAATCAACCGGTCGATCGAGTGACTCCATCTGAGCGGAAGCCGATAGAGATAGATAAGATCGACCTCCAAATAATGGACGATCTAGTCTTCGGCTGGCGAAGATCGTTCTCAGATATAGGGAGCAATATCGGGGTCTCAGGAGCTTATGTCGGAAAGAAGATTAGACGACTAGTCAAGAAAGATGTCTTCAAGCCAATGTTGATTGTAGACAAGATGGGCGCGGAGAACTGCGGATACATCCTAGTTGACTGCGATCAAACTTCAGCAAGTATAATAACAAAGTATCTCGATGAACTTCCGGCGTGGAGAGGTTGCCGAACTGAAGGAGATGTAAACGGTATCGCAGCGATGGTATGGGTTCCGATGGGGGAGATCGAGCAACTCTTCAAAACGATCGATGATCAACTGTGCCGTAGAAAGCTAATCGATAAATGTCTGTTTCACACCGTTGGAAAATGGTCGAGCCTCAGAAGATGGTTGCCTATAGATCTATACGTGAGCAAAGAAGGATGGGCCTTTGATGAAAAGAAGTACTTCGGCTTCGTAGACAAGATAGCCTGACGAAAAGAAAAAAAGAAGGAAAGAAATTTTTTATTTACCAGCAGCGAGCCGGCGGATCCCATGGACCTATTTCCAGAGACTCATCTTTCTTTTTGGTGTTCAACCTTGTCACCAAAATGTAAATTTCGAGACCAATTCTCTCATAAGTTTGCTGCTACGATTGCAACGCTATAGAGTAAATTAAGCAAAAAAAGTACTTTCGACACTACGCTCCATAACTCTCGACGACGAAAATCTCTAAACAAAATAGAAGATTTTCCCTAGAATTCAATTCCTTCTCTTGCTCGGACTCCATGAGAAAATGGGTGCTTCACCTCTCTCATTTCAGTTACCAGATCAGCGATATCGATCAATCTCTTATCTGCGGCTCTACCAGTCAAAACTATCTCCACCATTGAAGGCTTCCTTTGAATTAGCTTGATAACCTCGTCGATGTCAATAAGACCTAGATTCACAGCGTGAGTTATCTCATCTAGCACAACAACCTCGTACTTGCCTTTCATAATAGCATCTTTGGCATGTTCAAAAGCCCTTGAAGCCTCCTGAAAATCTCTGCGGGAAGGCTTGCCTATAACGAACTTGCCTGTTCCATAGGAGGCGTGTTCAAAATTTCGAATGCGCTTTAAAGCGAGAAAAGCACCATCCCCAAGCTTCATTCGACCTTTCAAGAACTGTATGAAGCATACTTTAAAACCTCGACCGACGGCTCTCAAACTCAATCCTAGGGCGGCAGTGGTCTTCCCTTTCCCGTTCCCAGTGTAGATGTGGACGAGCCCTCTCTCCAACTTCTTCAAAGCTTCTTCCTCGATCGACGCCTCTTTCGGATGTACTGAGAGACCAGACGGTCGGCGGCTGAATAAGGGTCGATCTTCCTCGCCGCGACCCTCTCAACTAGCTTGGCGAAATTCGAGTCTTTCCTCAATTCATTCATCAGCCGCTCAGTCAAACTATACTTTAAAGCTTCAGCAACCTCTATCTCACTTCTGCGAACCAGCTTCTCCTTTACGCTCGTTCTCTTCAGATACTCTTCATGCTCCTCAATCTTCTTGACAACATTCTCGATGCCTCTGTTCAAGGTCGACGTAGTCTTAAGGACCGGAGGTGTCCAGCGGCCTTCTTGAGTTCCCAACTCTATCATCGCTTGAATCTCTTCAACAGCTCTATCCGCGTTATCTCGATCAGCCTTGTTAACAATAAATATGTCACCTATCTCCATCATTCCTGCTTTGCTGGCTTGAATATCATCGCCAAGCCCCGGCGCCATTACAACTAAAGTCGTATCTGCAACTTTGATGATATCAACCTCAGACTGCCCTGCCCCTGAAGTCTCAACGAAGACTACATCCTTTCCTGAGGCATCGAGAACTCTAACAGCATCAGCTGTCGCTTTCGCTAAGCCTCCGAGAGTTCCTCTAGTTGCCATACTTCTTATGTACACGCCTTCATCAGTCGAGAGGTTCTGCATACGAATCCTATCGCCAAGCAAAGCTCCTCCTGAGAATGGGCTAGTAGGGTCAATGGCGACAACACCGACTGTCTTGCCTTTCTTCCTGAACTCCAACGCGAGCCTGTAGATCAAAGCACTCTTGCCGCATCCTGCAGGCCCAGTTACACCTACCACGTAGGCCCTACCTGTATGAGGGTAGAGAAGCTTAACAGCCCTCAACCCTTCAGGCGAATCGTCCTCGATTAGGCTTATGAGCCTAGCTATCGCTTTACGATCGTCCTTAAGTACGCCATCGACTAGCTGGTTTACGTTAATGATGGAATCCTCCGCGTAAAGAGCGATCTCTTTTGAATGGTCCTATCTTCTTCGTACATGTTGCGCCACGTAGTTGACAACCACACTGGTAGGGGTTCCTGGCCCAAAGACCTCTGAGACGCCCATCTTCTTCAGTTCAGGTACATCCTCATCAGGGATTACGCCACCGCCGATGACGAGAACATCGCCGATGCCTTCTTTTCTCATCAACTGAAGAATCTCCGGGAACAAAGTCATATGTGCGCCTGAAAGAATACTCAAAGCCATAGCGTCAACATCCTCTTGAAGAGCCGTCTTCACAATCTGTTCAGGAGTTTGCCTCAAGCCGGTATAGATCACTTCCATGCCTGCATCTCTGAAAGCTCTAGCGATAACCTTCGCCCCTCTATCATGGTCATCCAGTCCAGGCTTAGCAACTAGGACCCTCAGCTTACCTTTAGAACTCAAAACTCCGCAGCCTCCTAGAAGATGATCAACTCCTGATACTCACCGTAGACCTCCCTCAGCACGCCGCAGATCTCGCCGAGCGTCGCATAAGCTTTTACAGCTTCTAGCATTATCGGCATCAAATTCTCATCAGCGTCTGCCGAATTTCTAAGCCGGTCGAGTGCTCGTTGAACTCTCTTCGAGTCACGGCTATTCTTTAGTACGTTCAACCTCTCAAGTTGGGTTTTCTCAACATCGAGCGAGATCCTTAACAACGGAATCAGCTGCTTCTCTTCACTAGTATACTCATTGACGCCAACGATTGTTCGCTCCTTATTGTCGATCTCTCTTTGATACTTGTATGCGCTGTTTGCAATCTCTCTTTGAAAGTAGCCCTTCTCTATTGCGGGAATGACTCCGCCCATCTTCTCAATTCTATCAATATATCTTAATGCTTCCTCCTCCATCTCCACTGTCAAAGCCTCCATGTAGTAAGACCCGCCGAGAGGATCGACCGTGTTTGCGACCCCGCTCTCATGAGCGATTATCTGCTGAGTCTTCAAAGCAATTCTAACAGCCTCTTCAGAAGGCAAAGCCAATGCCTCATCGAAAGAATTAGTATGCAAAGACTGCGTCCCACCCAGAACGGCGCCTAAAGCCTGTAAGGTAACCCTGACGATATTGTTCATCGGTTGTTGCGCTGTCAAAGTGCAGCCTGAAGTTTGAACGTGCATCCTCATCCACATAGACCTAGGATCCCTAGCTCGAAACTTCTCCTTCATAATCCTCGCCCAAATCTTGCGAGCTGCACGAAACTTCGCAACCTCTTCGAAGAGATCGTTGTGGCAAGCGAAGAAGAATGAAAGTCTAGGCGCAAATTCATCAACTTTCAAACCTCGATCCAATGCCTCTTGAACGTAAGCAATGCCGTCTGCTAAAGTGAAAGCCAATTCTTGGACAGCGTTGGATCCGGCTTCGCGAATATGGTAGCCGCTTATACTCACAGGGTTCCATTTTGGCATAAACTTCGAACAATACTCTATAGTATCAACAACAAGCTTCACGGAAGGTCTCGGAGGGAATATCACCAACTTCTGAGCGAAGAACTCTTTCAGTATGTCGTTCTGAGTTGTCCCAGAAAGTTGAGATTGTGGCACATTTTGCTTCTCTCCAACGGCGATATACATTGAGAGAAGCACGTTTGCTGGGCCGTTGATAGTCATAGATGTGCTAACTCTGCCGAGTGGGATTCCGTCGAGGAGGATCTCCATATCCTTGAGCGTCGAGATCGCTACACCGCACCTCCCAACCTCACCCCTAGCCATAGGATGATCGGAATCGTAGCCCCAGATCGTGGGCATATCGAAAGCTACACTCAGCCCGGTCTCGCCTTCCTTAAGGAGGTACTTGAACCTAGCATTAGTCTTCTCAGCTGTGCCGAAGCCTGCGAATTGGCGCATCGTCCAAAAACGCCCTCTATGCATAGTCGCGTGGACGCCTCGTGTGAAAGGATACCCCCCTGGGAACCCAAGGTCCTCAAGGTAATCGATCTCTCGCACATCATCAGGTGTGTACAGTCGTTTAACTAGGAATTCTGAAGAAGTAGTAAACTCTCTCCTCCTCTCAGGGACTATTGTAACCCGTTTCGGGAATGTGGTCTTCTCCCATTTCCTCTTCTTCTTCCGAATCTCAGTCAGCTTACGCTTATCGAACAATGCAACATCCTCCGCCAGCCCGTTTATTCATCCCTATCGTCGGCAACCCTAAAAAGCATTTGAGGAAACCTTCTTTCAACAACAAGGAAATGAGGGCAGAATAGGAAACGGAAACTATCTTCCTCCGAATTTCTTCTTCACCCACTTCTCTATGACTTGGAGTTGACCGACTAGGCGTTCCCTCTGCTCCCCGGTCCTCCTCGACCTAGGCCTTTCAGCAGGCACAAAATAGAAGTCTAGTGGGCTTCCTTTCGGCTTCGCGACGAACTTAACCTTGACCTTTAGGTCGCATTCAACTTCTTCCGGTCTAATATCTCTCAGCCTTCCAGCTATCAACGTGTTCGCTCCATCGATCCTCACGTATGCTAGGATGAAAGGCAGATCTCTAAGGAAAGCTTCAGCTGCAAACCCTAAAATTGTGTAGCTATGCAGAACTCCCGTCAGTGGCAACTCAATCGGCTCAGTCTTCTGTAAAGCGCATTCATTCCTCCAACAATGGGCTCTCGGCGGACAGAAGATATCGCCGCACTTCGGGCAATGAGTTCCGAAAATCTTCTTCTTAAGCAAACCAGCAAAGAATTTTGAGACAGCCCCATAGCTGTGCCGATACATAATGTCGTAAGGCCTGTAAGCATACATGAACTCGCCAGTCTTCAAAGCATCAAGCCTAGGTCCTTCTGGAGATTCAACTATCTCATGACCCACAACATCCATTGAGCCTAAACTTCCCCAGCCTTTCCAAGGTCTTCCCGGCTTCAACTCCTCCTTAACCTTATTCATGATCTCACCTCGAGAATATGTTGACCGTGATAGTTGTACCAGTGCCTGCGTGACTATGCGCCAGACCGATCTCAGCGCTCGGAACCTGAACACGGGCCGTCCCATGTTTCTTCAATATTTCCTGCCTCAACTGCCAGAATATCTCAACTATCTGAGCGATCCCTGTTGCGCCGACAGGATGGCCCATCCCCTCTAGCCCTCCACTAGGGTTAACAGCGACCTTTCCATCAATCTCAGTCTGCCCCTCGCGGATCAGAAGCTTTCCTTCACCCCGTTTGCAGAACAACAGGTCCTCATAGGTCTGGAGTTCACTCGAATCATAAGCGTCATGTATCTCAGCTACATCGATATCGCTCGGCTTCACACCAGCCATTCGGTACGCTTGCTTCGCAGCCTCGACGCAAGCTCCGAAGTTCGCTATCTCAGGGTAGGGGTGCCTAGGCTTCTTCGCGTAGTCTGGATAGACGCTCTCAAGCTCAGGATTCCTCCCGCGCCAACCGGGGTTGTCAGGCCTATCTCCAGGTCGCATGGCATCGCTACCCAACCCTAGCCCCGCAACCCAGATTGGAGTATCAGTGAGTTGCTTCGCCTTCTCTTCAGAAGCTAGCACTAAAGCAGCTCCACCGTCGGAAATCAGGCAGCAGTCGAGAATCTTCAAAGGCCAAGCAATCAATCTAGAGTTGAGCACATCTTCCACTGTAATCTTCTTGCCATACTGACTACGCCACTGTGAATACGGGTTATCAAGCCCATTGTTCCTATTCTTAACAGCGATCATCGCTAGATCCTCCTCAGTCTCCCCGTACAAGTACATGTGCCTGACAGCCATGGCAGCGTAATAGCCAGTGTAATAGCCGCCTACTGGAAACTCGAAGTCCGTGTCTGAAGCCAAAGCTATGAACTCGTTAGCTTTCGCTGTGGCAACCTCGGACATCTTCTCCCAGCCGCAGACTAGACAGATATCAGAGAGCCCCGAGGCAACAAGCGACCAAGCCCCACGGAAAGCAGCTCCCCCAGTTGCGCCGCCAGTCTCAATACGGAAGACAGGTCTCGGTGTCAAGCCGAGATAGTCATGGACGATCCATTCCTGAGCGAGCTGTTGGTTAAAGTGGTCAGAAAAATATGAAGCAACCATTGTATCGATATCCTTCATAGAAAGATTCGGAGTATCGTTCAGAATTTCTCTAACAGCTTCAGCGACCATCTCCTCTTGATTCTCATAGCGAGGAAGATCAAATCTAGAGATCCCTCCCGCTACCACGGCTACCCTTCTCATTCCGATACCTCACAAAATGCCTGTATAAGTTCCCATAGCAATCATCTATAAGACTTAGGATTGGGAATGCGCCTCGAGAAAGCCAAAAATACTCAACGAGTCTATCTAGCCAACTGAGGGATCATCAGCGTGGATTGCGAAGTAAAGTTCGCGACGGATCTGTTTAAGATCTACTATAGGCGAGTCTCCATTTTCACACGAGCTTCAAGCGTAAATGGCCCAGGCCACAATCACGCGAGAGAGCCAACTTGATTTTTCGGTGAAGAAATTATGTGCGGTAAACCGCTGGTAGCGATAGTCTCAGCTGGGCAGTCGAAATTCGGAAATCTCGAAGGCCTCTATTCCAGAGAGATCTTCGCGGAAGCTGCGAGAGAAGCCTTCGAGAAATGCCCAAAACTTGACCCTAAGAAAGATATTAAAGCTCTCTACATTGGGATGATGAGCGAATCTTACGAGCATCAAGGCCATATAGCTCCGATGATGCTCGACTGGATCGGTCTTCTATCGATTCCCGCTGTAAGAACCGAAAACGCTTGCGCTTCATCTGGAGTGGCGTTGAGAAGTGGAATCCTGGCGATCATGTCAGGCATGTACGACGTCGTTATGGTTGGAGGTGTCGAGAAGATGAGCCACTTAACAACTACGGGTGTTACGGAAATCCTGGCACAAGCATCAGATTTTCCGTTCGAGCAATGGCACGGGATATCGTTTCCGGGTATCTTCGCATTGATGGCGAACGCTCATATGCATGAATACAAGACGACTCAAGAGCAGATGGCGATGGTCGCTGTCAAGAATCATAAACATGGAGCATTGAACCCGAAAGCCCACTTCCAGAAAGAGATAACGATCGAAGATGTAATGTCTTCAAGGCCAGTTGCATGGCCCCTCAAACTGTACGACTGTTGTCCTAGGAGCGACGGTGCAAGCTGCCTTATCATAACGAAGCCCGATATCGGAAGAAAGTTCACAGATGCACCAGTATACATAACAGGCTCCGGTCAGGCGCACGATACGATGGGCTTGTTCGAGAGGAGAGACTTCACAAGTATGATTGCTGTCAAACTCGCTGCTCAACAAGCCTACAAGATGGCGGTGGTAAAGCCGAAGCACATAGACCTCGCTGAACTCCACGACTGCTTCACAATCGCGGAGATAATAGCCTATGAAGATCTTGGATTCTGCAAGCCCGGAGAAGGCGGCAAACTGGTAGAGACTGGAGTTACAACGCTTGAAGGTAGGCTTCCGGTAAACACAAGTGGAGGGCTTAAAGCGAAAGGTCATCCAGTCGGCGCGACTGGAACGGCTCAAGCATACGAGATCTTCTTACAGTTGACTGGAGAAGCGGGGAGGAGGCAGGTGGACGGCGTAGAGATAGGTCTAGCGGCTAACGTAGGAGGCTCAGCATCAACAGCTACCGTCCACATCTTCACGAGGGGATGACTGACATGGAGTCGAGGCTCTGCCGGACGTCTTGAATCGTGAAGAGGTCGCCAAGCTCGTTAAAGGTATAACCGATAAGCCCTTGCTCATTAAAGGGGTTTCTGTGCCAGTGCACTTGTCCTCTTTTGCCCAAAGTGCCGTTCCTGGTCCAACTTCTAGTATAGATGCTTAGAAGTTTTATTCCATGACATTCTCTTTTCGATAATCTATCTCTTGATAGAGCCGAAAGTGAAGCCGTAGGCCAAATATTTGTGTATCAATATGCCGAATATTATTGTCGGTATTGCCGCCAATATTCCTAGCGCGGATTGCGGGCCATAATACGTTCCCGCCTCATTTGAGAATAGCTTCGCAAGGGTTATGGTTATCGTCTCCACACCTCGAGAAGCTAGCGTCACCACAAATGTATATTCTGTCCAGTTAAGGATAAATAGGAACAAGGCGGTTGTCATTAGACCGTTCTTAATAATCGGCGTATAAATCTTGTAGAGGATTTGCCAATCTGAGAGTCCATCTAACATTCCCGCCTCGATATACTCTTTAGGAACGTTATCCATAAAACCTTTAAGCATTAAGACTGAGTAAGGCAATGTAAACCCCATGTATACGATAATTAATCCCCAATAGGTGTCGATAGCTCCGATAAGCCGAAAGAAGATCATCATTGGGATGATCATAGCCATAGGGGGAAACATACGGGGCATTATCACCGAAATCAAAAATGAGGGTCCACCTGTTTTAAATCGGGATACGCTGTATGATGCGAAAATCGCGATGACCACCGCTATCAAAGTACTTAATCCAGCAATTAAGACGCTATTCAGATAGGGTACCACTGCGCTTGGAAAAGGCCGTGCCCGATATCCCGGGCTTCCGTATATTATGAAATAATAGTTGAGTATAGTTGGCGCTTTTGGAATCCATGTAGGCGGATAAGTGACCCATTCCTCTGTTGGTTTAAAAGAGGTCATCAACATCCAAATTAAAGGGAACATTAAGACGGCTGCCAACGCATAGACGAAGATGTGGATCAGTATTTTTCTAATTCTTTTCTTTAGTACAGTTGATTCATCCATGTTGCCCACCTATCTCTCCTTAAATAACACCGATTTCAAAGCTAAGCTAAAACCTACTAAACAGATGAAAAGGATAATCCATGCCCCTGCTGAGATAAATGAAATCTTGCTATAGGTAAAGCCGTGTTTAAAGAGGTAGAAAGATATGCTCTCCGTTAAGGTTCCTGGGCCTCCTTGAGTTAAGAGATAGATTACGTCGAAGACTTTGAGCGCCTCCATCATTCTAATGACAAGAGCGATCGCTATGACACCTTTCAACTTGGGGAATTTTATTCGCCAAAAAATTTGCCATTCGGAGGCGCCTAATATTTCTGCGGCCCGTATTTCCGATATGGATAAACCCGCAAAGCCTGAGAACAAGATTAGGAAGGTTAGAGGATACCAGTGCCAGATCTCTGATAGGATAATGGGTATTAATGCAAATTGAGGATGTGTAAACCATGAAACTCTAAACTCGATATTTAAAATTAAGCCGACTATCTGGTTTACAGGGCCGTTAGCACTAAACATTAGCCAAAAATTGTTTCCAATAACTATCGGGGCAATCATTAGCGGAATTATCAATAAAGGAAATAGGAATTTTTTACCATATATATTTCCGATAAGAATCGACGCAATAACTAAACCTAAAAGGAATTCCACTGCGAGGCACATTAAAGATACTGATATTGTTCTTGCGACCGCATTGATGAACTCTATATTTGAAAGAATCTTTGCATAATTGTCCAGACCAACAAACTGGGATTCCCAAAAAGGTTTCCCAAAAGTAGGTTGGAAATTTATAACGCTAAACCAGATAACAAGTATTGTTGGGATAATTATGAGGAATAACATTATGAATTGAACGGGTAAGATCATCAGCACATTTGATGATAAAGATTTTCTTCCAGCAGAATTAGTCATGGGTATACTCTCTCGCCATTTTCTGGATAAAATAAGAAGGTTTTATCTTCTCTTAATTTTATCTTCATTCTTTCTTTGATATTCGGCCTAATTTTTGAGTCGACGAGAGCAACGAGGGAGTGGGTGCTTTCGATATCAAGGTATACTAAATTCTTATCTCCAAAAACTTCAACGGCTGTAACCTCTCCAACTCCATCTTCAGAAATTATGTTAGTAATAAGTACATTTTCTGGTCGTACGCCTAGAGTTGCCTGTGTCGTTTTTAGTGGTTGCTTAATCTTTTTAAGATGAACCGTTAATCGTCCACCTTTGAATAGAGTCTTGTCTTCCGTTTGTACGATTTCTCCGTTGATCATATTCATAGGTAGAACTCCAAAGAATTCTGCGACAAATTTGTTGGCTGGATTGAGGTATACTGCTTTTGGCGGTCCATCCTGCGTTATTCTCCCGTCCTGCATAATGATTACTCTATCAGCTGCAGCTAAGGCTTGTTCTTGATCGTGTGTCACGTAAATAAAGGTCTTTTTTAGAGTCATGTGCAATTTCTTTATCTCTGCCAGCATCTCACCCCTGAGGTTGGCATCGAGGTTACCGAGGGGTTCGTCTAGCAAAAAGAATGATGGATTTGTGATTAGAGTCCTTCCGATTGCGACTCGTTGGGCTTCTCCTCCGCTAAGTAGATTGGGCTTTTTGTCTAAAAGATGTTGAATCTTCAATTTTTCAGCGATTTCTTGAACTCTTTTCTCGACCTCTTGTTTTTCATTTTTTTTGATTTCTAACCCGAAGGAGATATTTCTTCTAACATTCATGTGGGAGAATAGACCTATTTCTTGGAAAACCATTCCGATGTTTCTTTCTCTGGGATCTAGATGGTTGATTGACTTACCGTCTACAATTACATTTCCTTTGTCGGGCTTGATGAATCCCGCGACGATGTTGAGAAGGGTTGTTTTTCCACTTCCAGATGGCCCGACGATGGCGCAGAGTTCCCCATCTTTAATTTCTAAATTGATGTTATCTAAAACGTTTAGATCTCCATATCTCTTTGAGATCTCTTGTAAAACTATATGTGGCATATTCTTAGGAGACTCCAATAAAAAAGAGAGGAGAGGGAGTTAATTAATGCTGACTAATCCTTGATACCTAGCCACTTTTTAACGGGTGGCGCATACATCGCCTTTAAGCTATTCCATGAGGCTATTTGCCCATCTCTGCCATATCTTTCAGTTATCTCATCCCACTTTTTCGCTACGTCATCCAACGCTTTCTTTGCATCCATGGCTCCTTTAAGAACACCTGTGACCGCTTCCATCAAAACTCCAGTATATTCTGCTCCGCCTCTCATTGCTATCGGTGGGAAGCAGTGTTCTACTTGCCATTTCTGGTTGTCCATCCATTCATCCATGTATATGCCGCCATTCTTTCGTCTGAGCTCTGGGAACAGCTTTTCATCGTATGTGCTTACTTTGTTGACATCGTACCATCCGCCTGGTGTCAGTGCGATTCTGCCATTCATTGCTGCGCCATTCATCCACTGGCAATATAGGTAGGCCAGCTCTTTATTCTTCGCGTAGGCTGATACTGAATAGCCCCATCCCCAATTTTGCGGTTGTGGGCTTACTAGCTCTCCGTTCACCATTCTTCCTGGGTGTGGTGCGTAGGTCACTTTACCAACGACTTTGGAGAATTTGGGATCTTCAAAAGCCGCCTGAGCCCACGTCATAATTAAGGTACAGTAGACCTTGCCTCCTGCAAAAGCTTCTAATGCCCTAGCGAAATCGAACTCAAGCATCCCCGGCATAGCATACTTTAAGTTATCCTTCATTTCATTCAGCGCTTTAACCGCTGCTTCTGAGTTGATATTTGGGTGCATGTTATCGTCGAAGAATAATACCTTCTGTGATAGGATCCGTGGGTAGAAGTCGAAGGCAGATTCCTCTTTCCAGCTGAGGGCCATTCCGTATTGTTCTTCCTTTGGTTTATGGAAGAATTCAAGCTGGTCACGCCATTCCTCGACGGTTTTAGGCTTATCCAACGGATAGCCGTATTTACTTTCAAATGCTTTTTTGTTGTCGGGGTCTGTTAACCAGTCTTTTCTAAGGTATAATGTTGCAACGTCGGTATCAGAGAACAGTTGGTAGTATTCGCCTGCATACGTCATGTATGATTCGAGCCCCGGAAGAACTCTGTTAGGCGAATTGGGATCTACAATTTCAGGCTTGTACTTATTGACATATGGTGTTAATGGCTCAAGGACTTTAGCTTCGGCCAAGTCAGGAACCCATGCTGGCGATATCATAAAGACATCATATTTGTCCGTTTTCGTTATGGAGACATCCATAAGTTCCTTAAACCAGTCAGGCCATGGAACAGTAGCGGTCTTCATCTTTATGCCAGTTTCTCTCTCCCATTCGGGATAGAATGGCTCAAAATCAGGTACGTTATCAGGGGATATTAACACTGTTAGGGTTGTCCCTGCAGGTAAAGATTTAGCCAGTTTCTTTGCGGCCAGCAGAGCTTCCTTCTCCTGCTTTGTTGGATACTGAGGGATATAATAAGGTAGTCCAGTTGTCACGATCTCTTCGATAACTGGTGTTGTAGGTATCGGGGTAGGAGTAGGTGTAGGCGTTGGGGTTGGAGTAGGTGTAGGTGTCGTCGGGGGAGGCTTCGTGGTTTCATATATTCCGTATCCTGCTGCAGCGACAACAGCGACAACAACGATTCCGCCACCGTACATCAAGTACTTCCGTCTAGTTATCTTCGCTTTCTCTTCGCTCAAAACATATCACCATATTTTTCCAAGATGGAGCTTCCCATCGTGGCGTATTTATACTTTCTGTACCACATGGCTCCGTTTCAAAAGTATATGAAGCTTACACGCGCGGGGTCTTTTTCTTTGAGGTGTTGAGCTTTTGAAGCGATTAGCCTAGATGCTCTTCTCAAGGCGGCGGAGAGGGCTGTGGACGCTGTTCCACCGCTCTGGCTCAAGAAGCCTACTGGAAGGCCTCCTGTAGACTTCAAGACGAAGATCCTAGCCGTTATGATTAAGACTTGGCATAAGCAGGGCTACAGGGAAGCTGAGGTCTACATAGACGAGAACTGGGAGACCTGCGCCAAGCATGGGATCGTACAGGTCCCCGATCATGTAACCATCTGGAGGACCCTGCGCAGCCTCCCGGAAACCTATCTGAAGCGGTTGAACAAGAAGATCAACAGGTTTCTGAGCCTAGGTCGCAGAATAGCCGCTGACGCTACAGGCGTTGGAACAAGAAGCTTCAAACGATGGGTAACCGTACGAGCTGGACGGAAAGCCTCGAAACGGGACTACTTGAAGCTCCACGCCATATTCCAGCTTCCAGAACTGAACATACCGAACATGGAGGTCACCGATGGAGAAGCAAATGATTCACCTATACTTAAGCGGTTGATGCGAGAACTACCATTAGACGATATCGAAGCCGCAGCCATGGACAGCGGATACCTCTCACGCAGGAACTGCACAATGCTAGCGGAGTATGGCGTCAGAAGCATCCTCATCAAACCCAAGAAGAATACGACGGCGAATAGCCACGGCTCAAAAGCATGGCGTAACATGATCCTCGCCTACAGAGAAAACAAGGAAGAATGGATCAGACGATACAACAGTATCCGCCCACTAGCCGAATCAGGCTTCTCAGCCTTCAAAAGAACCATGGGCCACTGGCTAACAAGCCTTAAGCGCTGCATGCAACGAAAAGAACTCATCACACGCGTCCTAGTCTACAACCTCAGAATCGCAGCAAGAACAAGCCTCACAGAGTTTTGAAACGGAGCCGTACCACATATAACGAAAAAAATAAAATAATACCCTATGCTGAAAAACTACGGGAACTGGGCAATGAGTGACCTGCTCAAACCCCGTTGTGACAGTTGATAGTTCATGGCACAATTAACCATCAAAAACCTTTGCAAAAGTTTTGATCTTACCCTATGTCTAAAAAATATAAATCTCCAAATCAGTGATGGCGAACTAATCGTTGTATTAGGCCCTTCAGGCTGTGGAAAAAGTACTCTCCTAAGACTAGTCGCAGGCCTTGAAAAACCCGATGATGGATCGATCATTATTGACGGTGAACCCATCAACGATAAAGAGCCAAAAGATAGAAACGTGGCTATGGTCTTCCAGTACTATGCGCTATATCCTCATCTGACTGTACGCCAGAACATGTCGCTGGGGTTGGAGCACACAACCGATCTCAGTAAATCCGATATCCGAAAAACGGTTAAAGAAACAACAGACCTATTAAAAATTACAAAGCTTTTAGACAGAAAACCAGCGCAACTCTCAGGCGGAGAGGCTCAGCGGGTTGCTATAGGAAGAGCATTGGTTAGAAAACCTAAGATATTCTTGCTGGATGAACCCTTAAGTGCTGTTGACACAAAGCTAAGGCGAGAATTAAGAACTGAAATTAAGAAATTGCAGAGAAGCATTGGTGTCACTACTCTCTACGTTACACATGATCAAGAAGAGGCCATGGCGATCGGAGATAGACTGGTAATACTGAAGGATGGTCGCATACAACAGATCGGCCCCCCTGAGGATGTGTACAATCACCCAAAGAATAAGTTCGTTGCAGGCTTTCTCGGAAAGCCGGCGATGAATTTTTTACAGGCAGAAGTTAAAAGTAAAGATAATAAATACTATTTAGAAAATGACACCTTCTCCTACGAGATCTCAAGCAGATTCTATTTTGAAAACCTATCCAATTATGTGAAAAGGAAAGTGATTATAGGGGTAAGACCCTCAGTGATCAAGACTGTTCCGACCGCGTCTAGAAATACTATGGCAGCTACCGTATCATTTGTTGAAAATGTTGGCCATGAAAACTACATTTACCTCTCTATAAACTCTATGAGATTAATTGCAAAAGCCTCTCCAGATAATATCCCCCGCATAGGCGACAAGTTAAACATAGCTTTTGAAGAAGATGACCTCTATCTATTTGATATCGAAACCGAGGAATCGTTGAGAAAATGAGATCATTAATCCTCTATTTTTATAAAATATGTTGGTCACGCAAGGGACATCTTGGACAGGTTATGAGATTCCTGTGAGGGTTCCTTATTCGCGCGTGGGCTCTTCCTCCCTCAGCACATTTGGGCGAGGAGAAATAATAAAATAGTTAAACTTCACATAAGCGCACCATAATTTATTTCCTATTTAACCTTAGAGCGTCTTTTTTCTTCCTCAGTCCTTAAGTCGACATAACCGCTTTTTTCTAAACTCGAACACCCACAATAAACGCCGACGAATTCACAAGGCTCATCGAAAGGATTTCTGTGCCAATGCACTTGTCCTCTTTTCGCCCAAATTGCCGTTCCTGGCCCACAAACCTGTTCAACATCTTTCCCTTCTATAGTTACGCCGGCTATACACTGACCCTTCACGACATAAGCCACCTCATCTGCATTCGTGTGTTTATGTTTATGATGTTTCGCTCCTGATGGAAAAATACTGTGATTCCATACTAGAGTATTATTATCTGGAACTGTGTCCTCGGTGATCATATATTGTAACTCAAATTGAGGCATTAATTCTGCTACTTTGGGATCTTTTGGGATCTCCTTATAATGCCAGAAATTTTTTTTCTCAGGCTTAAATTTTGTCATGCTTTCAACCTCATGAAAAAATTTTTTGCGAATCGATGATATAAGCTTTGAGTTGATTATGCTGTGTTGTTCTATTCACAGGTTTCTGAAGTATACCTCCGGCAGGTATAACTAGTTTATCCCTTGGTGAGGCCGCTGGTGGTTTCGGTAGTCCACAGATTCTTGGTGACTGGCGTGCGCGTCTTGTAGAAACGATGTTGCCTTCTCGATTTGACGTGGAGGGCCCCTGCCCGTATTTCATATGGACGCAGCAGTCAACGGTCTTAACGCTTATCTGCGATATGTCAGCGATATCCTTAATTTTCCCCTCGTCTCCGACGAACGATCCAACCCCTTCTTCGCAATACCCTCTCCATCATTAATCCCTTCCACTCACACCCTAATCATGAAAGCAACATATCGCCGTGGATAGTTCACAAACATGAATCTTTCATAACAATTATATCTTCCGGAATGATCCTACATTTCTATTATTGAAAATTTTGAATGCTGGTGTGCTACATGAAGATAGGTTTGTTTACATGGGTCTTTAATGATAGGCCCTTAGAAGATGTGCTTAGATTCGCGTCTGGTTTAGGGTATGAAGCTGTAGAGCTAGCAGTTGACAAGGGAAGAGATAATCACCTAAACATGGATAAGATTCTAAGCGGCGGCGCCACAGAGTTCAAGAAGAAGGTTGAGAAGTGCGGTCTGGAGATATCTGCTCTAAGTAGTCATATTGATAGCCAGCTGGTCGGCGGACCGCATGGAGTGGATACCGATACCATAATCAAGGGTACTCCAGAGGAAAAGATGAGGTATGGCGTCGAGCGCATGAAGAAGACGGTCGAGACGGCTGCGGCTTTAGACGTAGGCGTGGTTAATGGTTTTGTCGGTTGCGAGAACTTCTCCAGATGGTTCGTTTGGCCTGGTGGGGTAGAGCTGTGGGAAGAGGGATACAAGACGATTGTAGAGAGATGGAACCCCATTCTGGATATGTTCAAAGATCACGGTATTAGGTTCGCACACGAGCCTTTTCCACAACAGCAGGCGTTCAGTACAGAGACCGCTGAAGCATTGGTCAAGGCCTTCGACATGAGGAAAGAGTTTGGGTTCAATCTTGATCCCGCTAATCTGTTGTGGTGCTTAGTGGATCCAGTAGTTTTCGTGAAGAGGCTTGGAGATCGTATATACTCTGTGCATGCCAAAGATGGAGAGCTCGTGAAAGAGAATATAGGCTATTCAGGTTCAGCTGCAACCGGGGACTGGAGACGCTTCGACAGGGGATTTAGGTTTAGAGTGACGGGATGGGGGCAAATAGACTGGAGAAGGCTTCTGACAGCATTGGTGATGGTAAAATACGACCACGTCTTAAGCGTGGAACACGAAGATCCGTGGTTGAATAGGACCGACGGATGCAGAAAGGCCATAAATTTCCTAAAGCCATTGATCCCTGAGTCAGTAGAGGAAGAATGGGCAAGAGGCTAGCTTGATAGACAATGAATGCAATAAACAGTTAGATTCTGAATACATTGGCACACGCTTATTATGTTCCGACAGGTTGCTTATCACATCTCATCTTGAAGATCTATTTCAGGTAACCTCGGTGAGGTCGCACTTTTTAGCGCGCTAGATCCGATACAGATTCAAAGCGGACAATGCTTGTAGACATTTTGAAATGAATTATTGAACATTCAACAGCATTATTCATAGTATTAGAGTTGAGAGACGTAGACATTTCAACTGAGCTGGATGGAGTGAGATTCCGCAGCCCATTCGGGGTTTCACCTTACAATCTGGATAAAGCATGGTTCCCGAGGTCGAAGGAGACACCGTTGAAAACAGGATGAACAATCTGATTTCTGGATTAGACATGAAAGCTGGACTGGGACTAATGACCGGTTTCATCAGTTGCAGAGTCGGCTAGTTTCTTCTCACTATCAAAAGTGCTTTAGATGGGTCCAATTTCTTTTTGATTTCGGAAAACTTACTGCCTATTTCCTCGGATAATTGCTCGTGCGCCTTAGCTAGTTCTCTAACATCGTTTAGAGATCTTTTCACACGTTCGTCGGTTTCATCTCTGTTCATTTTCCTTCCGACTATCTTATTGGGGTATTACCACTTGAAATCGAACTAATCTCTCAGAGTCTGAAAATGGCATCTCTACTAGAAGAGAAAGGTAAACCCATAATTGCGAGAGCAATGTTAAACTTGTTGAATCTCTTTTCAGATTATCTGCGATGGTATTTGACTTGGTAATGAAATCTTTTTATTTTCTCATAAATGAGCCCATCAATTCAGTCTCTGGAAGCAGCCGAAAGCGCTGGGAGCCTCCAAAGCTATAAATCGATCCAAATCAATTCCTACAGCACTAATAGTCAAATTGTTTGGTGTGAATCATGGGAGATACCGCGGGGGTTAAGAGTATGCCGGATTTTACTCGAGATAGCGCTGGGAACATCTGTCCGACAATTGAAAATTTCTACAAATACTGCTCTGAACGGAAACTTATGGGGGTCAAATGTAGGAAATGCAGAAAAATCTTGGTCCCGCCTAGGAACGTTTGTCCGGAATGCTACTCCTCCGGGTTCGACTGGATCCAAATGAGCGGGAGAGGGAAACTCTTGACGTATACGATTATTCACGCGCCTCCAGCGCAGTTCCAAGCGATGGCGCCGTACGCGGTTGGGATCGCTAAGCTTGAAGAGGGAGTCCAACTGCCAGGAATGATCAAGAGCGCTAGACTTGAGGACATAAAGATCGGAATGGATCTGGTCGTTGATTTCGAGACAGCAACCCCGAAGGTTTGGCCTCAATGGCCGAGATACTACTTTAAGCAACCGTAAAATACGGCTTAATTGAACAATCAATTCTGAGGGAGAAGAATGCAAAAGATTAAGATCGGGTTTGTTCCCGCGCATAGGACCGTCTTCGACGAGAAATGGGCTGTTGAGATGCGGCAGAGAACACTGGAGGCGCTATCTCAGGTCGAGGGTCTTGAGCTAGTTTATCCGGACGAGAAATTGACGAAGAAAGGTCTTGTGAGCGATGAGGAAGATGCGGAGAGAACGGTCCAACTGTTCGAGGAGA
>Ga0209725_1000745_pt1 | contig 19188 bp, 19 predicted proteins | sample I18A1metaG_FD_184145 | JGI IMG/M metagenome (GOLD analysis project Ga0209725, IMG submission 184145) | Lake sediment bacterial and archeal communities from Gulf of Boni, Indonesia to study Microbial Dark Matter (Phase II) - ​I18A1 metaG... | ecosystem: Environmental > Aquatic > Freshwater > Lake... | reverse complement strand
CGACGGCCAGCATTGAGAAGAAGATGATGACACCGGCTATGATGAACGCCATCAGCATTGGGTTTATTCCCCCAAGCCACAGGTTCTGTGGCAGTGGTGCCATACCACTGAATTGGAAGATGCGCTTTTGCCAGCCAAGGCCGATTGTGTTGCACAGAATGATGAGTATTGCCGTCACGGCACCGATTTCTCTGACAAGCCCTGTAGCCTTCCTAACGAAGACTTTCTTTTCAACAGTCAATTTTCCTAATCCTCTACTTGTTTTAGGGTCTGAGCGACCCTAATCAAGACTCATTGCCTGCTTGGAATCTATATTAGACTTATGACGACCTCGCACGCAACGATCGAACTCTTTAAAAAGCGTGCGTTCCGCGCACGTCAGGAATAGGAGCCCAGATCCCAGCAACAGGTAGACAGAGACTGAGTCTTCCACGGAACCGCTACCGTGTGCGCAACAGCATGAGCAAAATGAGGAGCACGGGGAACATCGCAAGCGTCGCGATGAAGGTGTACCTGCGTCGCCTGAGGATGCGTTTGTTTTCCTGTTCGCATGTGGTGCTGCAGAACTCCTTGCTCATCGGGATCGGCGTCGAGCAGATGGCGCAATGACGATGCTTCACGATGACTGGCGCGGTCTCTTTTTGATGCTTCGACACTGCGGATTGACCTCGTCAGGTTGCTTCCGAGTCGGCATATAAAGGCTGGTCGGCTGTTCCCATCTACGCTGTCGCCTGAACGATAGCTCGGTCTTCGTAGGAAAGAGTAATAAGTTCTTCACACACGTCTTGGGTGCGAAACCACGAGCTCACGTCGCACACTTCTTTCGCCTCTTGAAGTTGGTTCCCATGATGCGTGGTCCTCCCCACTATGACGCTGCGACGCCTGAAGCATGCTACAGCGGCTGCACCTTCTTCCGATGCGCGCAAGGTCACTTCAGCGTTAGAGACGACCTTGGATGGTGCCGGCTCGTCGACGACGAATGCACGCCAGAAACCTGCAAGTTCACACAGTGTTCGAAAGGTAAGCTACTCTCGAACGGCGTCTGCGGATACACCGTCAAGTCCAAGACTGTCATGGTCAAGCCCCAACAGGAGCTGAAACCGATCCGCGCACCGCCGAAGCTTGCGCAGAGAATCAAGGAACGAGAGCTGTTCTAGATCCGACCCAAGGGAGTATCAAGAGGAGAGGCCCTGCAGACTTTCAGGCTGCGATTTATGTGTAAGCCAGCTCTAACGATGATGACGGCGTTGGAATGCCGAGGCGTGACCTACGCTCTAAAGTGATGAAGCTGACAAGGGAGTTGCCCTGCACACACCCTTAGGAAGAATGCGAGGATGAGAAGAGATAAGACCGCGCTGATGGTCGGTTTCCTGGTCAGCCTAGCGTTGGCCGCAGGGACGTACCTTCTTGGACTAGGCCTGACCGCCTCGTTGAGCATACTACTTGTGTCAGTTCTTCTGGTTCGCGTCGTCACATACGCGTACTTCGAGCGCTTCTTGGCTTTGAAGACTTTCGAGGACTTTAGATCTGAGCGGCTTCTGCACGAGTGCACCACATGCGGCGCTTGCTGCCATCTACGAGTGAATCTCGAGAAAGATGACGTTGAAAGAATCCTTGGATACTCGAGAGAAAAGCGATTAAGCGATATAGTAGTCGAGAAGCGCGGAAGCAGGTATTGGCTCAAGAGGAATTCAGGCGAGTGTTGCTTTCTAACGTACTCAGAAGACAAGCCTCGATGTCTAATCTATTCCATGAGGCCCGTCGCATGCAGACTCTACCCGCTCATACCGACGGGAGATAGGCTGAAGGCGGATCCGCTGTGTCCAGGCTTCAACAAGAGCAAGGGACAGACCTTCAGGGAATTTCTCAGAACGCAAGAAGTTGGAGCCTACGTCAGAAAAGCCATCGGAAAGATCTAGCCTTCTACTCACCGCAACTTCGGAACTGGAGGAGGAACTCTTCTATCAGTTACTCTAGAGCCTGCCCAAACAACCCACAATTCGCCATTGAAAATCTAGACCACGAAGCTACCTCAAGAAGTCCATGAAACATCGGGGGCACGGACGCGTTCGACGTTGGCCAGAAATTCAAGAACAGGTCGTTGAGCCGAATGCTGTTGACGATCAGTCAAGATGCGTTCGGGCAAGATCAAAATACCTCGATGGCGCGTTGTTTGGTGGGACAACGAATGTAGGGTTGACGATGACCGACTTCACAGGCTCCCCATTGACCCTTCTATCACTGGTAATCGTCTTATCTTTTGTGGGAGCCATCCTAAGCGACAAGATCAAGGCATCATACACGACGGTTATGATCGCCATCGGCCTTGCATTGTCGTTTCTCAGGATCGCTGGCGGGCTCAGCGGCATCGTCTTGGACCGAAGCGTCATACTTGGCCTGGTTGTTCCGCCCTTGATCTTTGAAGCGGCTATGCGAACTCGCTTCGAGACTTTCAGGACAGTTCAGAAAACTGTCCTAAGCCTGGCCATTTTCGGGGTTGTGATCTCCGCGGTCGTGAGCGCTCTTGTCCTGAACGTCGTCCTAGGAGTACCTCTGGCGGTCGCGCTTATGTTTGGGGTTATAGTCTCTCCCACCGACCCGGTCTCGGTCGTCAATGTCTTGAAAAGGGTTCAAGCGCCGGAAAGGCTAACTACGATTCTCGAAAGCGAAGCATACTTCAACAACGCAACACCAGTCATCCTATATCCAATTGCAGTCTCCCTCTCGTTCAGCCCGTTACAGGACCTGAGCCTATTCGCTTACACATTAGGAGGAGGCGTGGCAGTCGGTCTGCTCGTATCAGGCGTTGCTGAAGTTCTTCACAGGATGATCACAGAGCCTCTGGCTGAAACATCTTTCACCATAGCTGTCATGTTTGGTTCCTACGTCTTCGCTGAGAGTTTGGGCGTGTCAGGCTTGATTGCGGTACCCATTGCGGGTCTGTATATGGGAAATCGAACAATGCGAACCGCCATGTCTGAAGAGACTCGGACGACCATGACGAAGTTCTGGGAAGTTGTAACCTTCATGGCTACATCCTTTGCCTTCCTGCTTCTCGGCTTGAAAGCAGATTTTGGGTTGCTCGTAGCCTATCTTCCGTTCATCATAGCAGCTTTCGGGGCGATACTCGTGGCGAGAATTCTCAGCGTATATCCGATCGTGGGGTTCACGAGACTTCTCGGAGAAAGAATCCCTCATTCATGGACAAGAGTGCTGGCGTTCGCGGGACTGCGCGGAGCAGTCTCGGTCGCTCTGGCGCTCTCGCTTCCAGAAAGCGGCTTCAAAGACGCCGTGGTGGCAATGACTTTCGGCGTGGCCCTTCTCTCGCTGATTGTGCAAGCAGAACTCCTGCAAACCTATCTGAAGACTGTGAAACTGTCGGAATCAATAAGAGACAGTCGTCATGCCATGGAGGCGGCGCGTGGTCGATTTGAAGTGTCAAGCATGTGACACGCAAGTTGAGCTGCCCTTTGTCTGCTCATTCTGCGGCGGTGCCTTCTGTCCTCAGCACAGGTTGCCAGAAAGCCATGACTGCCCACAATCCTGGAGAGCCCGGGCTCGCAGGGAGCCGGTTGTCGGTGTTATGGCGCCTCCTGATATTCGCGCCTATGCAGGTCCTGTCCTGCGCGCGTCTAGATCATGGGTCAGATTTGGCCGGACTGAGGTCAGGCACATTGTAATTGGAGTCGCTCTCGTTTCAGCGGTTGGGCTTTCTTTCTTCGCCCGTCGTGTCTTCTCGAACTGGCTCGCCGCGGCCATGGCTGTTCTCTTCTTCACGGCCGGCTTCATCATACATGAGCTTACGCACAAAGCCGTGGCTCAACGTTATGGGCTTTGGGCGGAGTTTAGGCTGGACACGTTTGGTGCACTCTTGACGGCCCTCTCGGTAGTGTCGCCTATCGTGATCATCGCTCCAGGGGCCGTCGTCATTGCTGGCCAGACAACGCCTGATAGGGTCGGCAGAACCGCAGCCGCAGGTCCTGTCACGAATATCCTACTTGCCACACTACTGTTCGGGGCTGCTCAGATCATTCAACCCGGCGGACTGCTGCAGGCTGCACTGGCGGGAGCTGCGATAAACGCCTTCATGGCTGTGTTCAACCTGATTCCATTTGGTGTCCTAGACGGACTCAAGGTCTTTCGGTGGAATAAGCCCGTGTGGCTTGTGTTGTTTGCGCTCTCTGGTCTAGTGACCGCGCTGTCGTACCTGTCGCTGTGAAAGCATAGCACTCAGTCCTGCAAGGCGTGCCTTGTCCCGAGCGATCACGCGCTAGCTTTCGCTTTCAGCGGGTTTCGGTTCTCTTATGCCAAGATACAGGAGCGCCAGTCCAACGACCAGCAACACCAACTCTACCACGGCGATTGTCGTATTCGGAAAGCGAGGCGAAAGATTCAGCAAGTCAAACGCGTAGGGCGGCGCGATCATTAGCAACACGCCCGCGACTGTGAGAATTAGTCGCGCTGCCATGCTTCGCGGCTCAACTTTCGTGACGGCACTCAATTCCTTTCTCCTGAAGCCGCAAGTTGCAGGTGGGACCCTCATTAAACGTTTGCGTAGATTCTGCCGACCAGTTTCGACATCTATTGCGTGACGTAGATCTTGTTTGCGAACGTAAGGTATCCAGTGTGCCCGATCATCACCGTCGCCGGCCGCGTCTTACCCTCCTCCGCGCGGATCTCACGAAGGAAGCATTCGTAACTCTGGATGTTTGCGAATCTGCCGCGCAGGCCGAGGACGGTTCGTTCCACTTGGTTTACCGTGGGACTGAAAGAGCCGATAGGCGCGCCTCCGCAGAGAGCTTCCCACGCATGCGGTATCACAGCCCAAGGTTCGCCGAGATCGATGAGAACCGCGTCTACCTGGCGCTCCTCAAACCCGTCCTTCGCATCCCGTTGCCTCAGTGTGACGTACTCGTCAAGGCCGGCCCTCTTCAGGCTCCTTCTCGCGGACTCTAGGAAGCTCGACCGGATTTCGTAGGAGTAGACATGTCCGTCCGGTTTGACCGCGTTCGCCATTGCAAGAGTCATCGCGCCGCTTCCTGTTCCCGCCTCAACCACGATCTTTCCTGATGAGAGGCCCAGCCTGAGGACGACTAGGCCGATGTCCTTCGGGTACATGATCTGGGTCGGACGTGCAAGGTGGCCGAGGAAATCGTACGTAGTCGGACGCAGGATCAGGAAGTCCAGCCCGAGCGAACTTCGCACAGCGTCCCCGTATCTCTTCCCGACCACATCTGCGAGTTTCACGATGCCTTTGTGTGTGTGAAACTGCCTGCCCTTGTCGACTTCGAGTAGCCACTGTCTTCGCTGATCCCAAAAAAGCAGGATGTGGTTGCCTTCCCTGATCCTATCTTGTTTGCCGCTCAAATTGCCCTGCACCCCAACCCTCTTTGCGAATGACAGTCTGCCTTTGGACGAGCGTGACGAAACGTCTTGCACTGTGGGTGGGCACCATCCTCACAGTGATCGGGGGTCTGCTGGCGGATTTTAGGATCAGGTTCGCAAAGAACCAGCGAACCGTTAGGATAGCCAGGCAGGCGACCGCAACTCCGAATGCGACATACTGCGAAGGCCCACGCAGGCCTAGCGGTACGATTCCCGCCAACTCCTCGCCAGCTATCCTGAGGACCAAACCCAGCGACAAGCCAACCGCTCCCACGACCGCCGGAGGCATTATGCTCTTTCTCAGCAACTCAATTGACTTGATCCCGCCCATGTCGAGGGTTGTGGGCCTGCGCTGGAACGGCCTTGCGCATATCTGGATTTTTCCTTCATGAAGCCGGAGGGCGTGGTTTATTCCGCTGCATTCCGCAGACACCGGATCCAGCCCTCCCAGCCCGCTTAGACAGAACCTGAGCCTAGTTGGCGCAGCATCAATATGACGCTTGCCGAGAGGACAGCCCGCGCTCAGATTCAAGTCACTGCATCAGAGAGCAAGTCGTCCGCAAGAAACAAAGCGCATCCTGCGAGTAGATCGAAAATCTGCGTTGCTATCTACGCTGACCACACGTGCCGTGTGACGTAGCGTATCCCGATCCGGTCGAGGTAGTCTGTGAGCTTAGTGTACGCGTCGCGCGGGATCATCACGATATTCCTGCCTACCTTGAAGCCCCCCCACTCGTCCAAGAGCCCGGAGTACGTGTACCGGCCTTTCCCGCGCCCTTGAAGCGTCTGAACGAATCCTACCTTCTTCCGCGGGGAGAGGTGGCTGATGTCATAGGTGACCAGGGCGTACGGGCGCAGAGCCTTTGCGACCAGGTCCTCGAGCTTGAATCCTTGCGATGCGAAGAGAAGCTTTGTGTCGCCCACTAAGCTAGCGGCGAGAGGGGAGCCGACTACCTCGTCTAGTGTGGCCGATATGGGCTGGGTGAAGAGCGCTGTCTCCCCCGTGGCTTTCAGGATGAGTTCCTGCCCGCAGTCCAGCGACTGCCTGTCCTGGAAGATGAATAGCAGGTCGATGTCGCTGCCCTCATCGAAGTCTCCGCGGGCGTAGCTGCCGAAGAGGAGCACCGCCAAGAGCCCCTGCACGCTGTGTACAATCCTCCCGATGAGCTCCTGGATCTCATCGTAGACCTGCCGCGTCAATCTTCTCCCTCCTGGCCAGCTCGACGAGAACTCGACCCAGCGTCTCTACGGTCTTTTTCGCCCTCTCCCCATCTAGCCCTGAATACCCTAAGGCGCCGTAGATCTCCCACAGGCTGTCCCAGCTACGAACGAGGTCCGAATGGTTGCGGAATAGCCAGCTTCTTCGCTCCTTGTGGGCGGTTCTGGGCTTGTCGTGAAAGTGCAGTCCACGCTTCGCGGCACACGCCTCCACCATCTGCTCGAGTGAGCGCATCGCGAGTAGCGCAACATTGCTGAACCTTTGCCGCGTAAGCTCATCGCGCGCGCCTTCGTAGTTCTGGACGGCGACCGCCACATGTTGCGTCGAGCTTCCCATGCTCGTTAGTTAATAATTAGCAACAGTTAAACTTCGCGGAAACATCTACGGCCAACTACCGGTCGCAAACGGCGATGCTGCATCCGTAGCTCAAGCAAGCTTCAGGAAAGATTCGGCCCTTGCCAGCGAGGACTGCATGAAACCGTCATAGCAGCCATTTGCATCGATTGCACAGGAACGGCCGTCCTGACGACCGAAGTCCCGGAGGAACTGTCCAAGGCCCTGCGTGAAATTGGCGAGGAGGGAGCGGACAGGGCTGAAGTGGTCAGAAGACTTCTCGACAAAGCCGTCCGGGCGTCGAGGATCGTCAAGGCGTGATGGACCTCATTGTCAGCGACCTGAAACATATGCGAGATAGTGCGGACCACGGCAGAGTCGGGAGGTGCGACTAGCAGTAGCAGGTGGCTGACATTGCCTTTGCTTCTGAAGTGGAACCGCCAGGAATGGCTGGTGCCTACGGCATGAGAGGCAAGAACCTCCCGCCTTGGCGGAGAGTGTCAATACTGGAGGATGTGGTCGATAATTGCGCGCATGTCGTCCTCTTCGATGACAACGTCCGCAGCGCTTCTGGTTTGGAAAGTGACTGGCTTGAATGCGATCCTGAGCCCGGCAGCGCTGGGGATGTCGAAGATATTGTCGCCGACTACTACAGTCTGCTGCATCTCAGCTCCGAGCAGCCAGGCAGCTTCCTCAATGACGCTCGTCTTGTTCCCCGGTCCAACACGAACTAGGACATCACCTGTGAGGATGCCGTTGCTCACTTTGAGCTCGTTCGAGATCGCTAGATCCGCATTCAGGTCGAGCTTTGCCTTGTCCGCCAAGACGGATAGGCCCGCGCTCACAATGCCCGTGCGAACGCTGTGGTTTCTGAGCTGTTCCACCGTCTCGCGCGCGCCTAGCGTGTAGCGGATATCACTCAGGGCCGACAAGAGCTCTGACAAGGCGACGTTTCTCCAACATGCTGCATCAAGCCTTGCCCATTGCGTGTAGTCAATGAGACCAGACTCGTACATCTCCGCGGTTCTCTTTCCCACGCTCCAAGTGCCGAACTTCTCATGAAGATGCTTCCAGATACTTCGAGTGTCGGTGAGCGTCCCGTCGAGATCGAATATCGCCGCTCTAAACTCACGATGACGTTTCATCGGTACTCCAGGCACCTCTCGGTCAAGCAGCGCCTTTCAGAGCTTTCGATACTTCACGAATGGCCAACGGGGGCGTCCACAAGGAGAAGACTCGTCCATATCTGACGCCGGCTGCAGTCCTCAGTACGTTCTCATCGCCATGTTTTCGATAGCCCTGAATGAAAGCGTTGACATATTCCTTGAAACCTCCAGACGGAACGGCGGGGAACACGTAGTGGCCTGAGTAGTAGAGCAACTCTGCCACGTCCCACGCTTTATCTCCGGACTTGCCGGCTTGTTCAAGATCAAGAGAATAGACCTCGTCGTCGACGCTACGCTGGAAGTTCTCTGGTTTAGTGTCCCCTACGACCACGCCTGACCCGTGGATCTTCGCGAGAGTCGACCCGAGTTTGAACGCCACGGCGAGGCTCTGCTCTGGCATGGACTTGCTTGATACTGCTTCCTTGACAAGATCGACAAGTGAGGACCCCTCAACGTAACGTTCCAGTAGGACGCGGTCAGGGACACTGACGTGCAAGATTTCCGGAACCCGCACGCCACGTTTCGACAGCAAGCGATTCACGGCGTATTCGTTCTCAAGCCTTGCTTTCCCTGAGACCGAGAAATGTCGAGTCCCAAGGGAGACAAGACCAAGAGTGAACCATTTGAAACTCTGCCATTCCGTGAACTTCTTTGCAACGAGCCGCTCATCGCCCGCGGATATCAGGTAGACTTCATTGAGCACGTTTCCGAGCGGTGAGACAGTCACGATAGCGCCCGGCCTGAATCTGCCCGCAAGCTTCTCGATCGAGAACCTTTCAGCGAGACTAACCTGACCGGTCACCGTCTTCAGCGACAAGTACTTTCTTGGATCCTCAAGATCCTGCGATTGAACATCGCTGAGAAGACTCAACTCAAGCGAAGACACGAGCTCCTTTGTCAAAACGTCTGGCGTCAGGTAAGCAGCCCTTCCATGCGCCAAGTATGCCTGTAACGCCCGTCTTCCCGCCGCGACTATGTTGATGACCTTAGCCGTTGATTTCCTTGAAAGTGTATGGTCAACGAAGGAGTCTTCAATCGCGTACCCGGAGTCTTCCTTTCTGAGAACTCCGGTGTCGATGAGCCGCGATATCGCACACTGATAGCCGGGCGCCATTTCTCTTAGGTTGGCATCGCGGACAGAGGGTTCCAAGAGAAGCGCACACGTTCGAGCCGCTGATAGAAAGATCCTGGCTCGTTTTCTTATCCTTGCCAGAATGAGGTATTCCTCTTGAACTGAAAGTTCGCGTGCCATCTCTCCGTACTCGAGGGTCAGTTCCGCCAATTCTTCGCGCAGAATCCGCTCTTTCGTGTCAACTTCAATGGATCGTAGCAGGTCTGGATTTCGAAGAGGACGAAATGGCGTCAACAGCCTTTCCACTATGAACTCACCCATCGCCCCCTTCCGAGCATCCAGCTCGACGAGAGACTTGTCGGCAGCCAACACCGTGACAAGCTGAGCGTCTATTCGACGCGTGTGGTAACGTAGACCGTCGGTGTAGTCTTCCACGATGAGAAGAAGATCGGGGCTCTCAGGTCGAGCCGAGTAGACACCTTCGCCGCATTCACAAGCCCCGGCCACTGAACTGCGCCCTGCAATCTCGCCACAGAGGGTCTGCAATGATTGCTCGACTGCTAAATTGCGATGCCTGGATAGCATGGCCGCGACCTCGATCTCACAGTTGACTCGTATACCTAGGCTGGTCAGGAGGAAGCTGATATGAGTCGCATCTACTAATGGCTAGCGGACTATGCGCTTGCCGCTCACGCAGGAGGCCACCGACACATGTCCAAGCTCGCAACGCATCATCGAAGCCGCCCAGACACGACAGGAAGCTAGAGCCACCATGTTTGGATACTCATTCATGCGCCGGACCTCAACGATGATACTCTGGGCTCTTTGCATTGTGCTCGTCTTGGCAGCTGCCTCAGTGGGTTCAGTGGCTTGGGCTGTGGAGCAACTTCCCGTCGCCAGGATTGTGAACGTTGAATCGCCCTCGAGCATCTCGCCGGGGCAGGACTTTGACGTCGTGGTTGCGGTTGACTATTCTGCGCAGTATTCAACTGACATAGCGATCCTAGATGCTGAGACCGGTTACGTGCTTGCCTCCAAAGGCCTAATCATTCCCGCCGGAAGAAACCTGTTCACTTTCTCGTTGACGAGCCGAGACCAGCTGGGCCCATGGGCGCTCATGGCCAGTGTACGAGTCTGGTGGCACGACGGCTGGTATGCCAGCGGGAACGATGCAACCTTTCCGTTTCAAATCGACGTCTTGGGCACGGCCAACGCAGTTCTCAACGTCAGATCAAATCTTGCCTCGACCGTTGTGACCGTTGACGGCGTCTCCTACTCAGTCTCCACCAACGGCGCTGAACTCTCAACTACTCGTGGTTTCCACACGATCGAGGTCGAGTCACTTCTCAGCCTAGACAACGGGACCAGAGCCGTATTCGATCATTGGAGTGATGGGGTGCGATCGTCGGCGAGGGAAGTCTACGTGGTTGATAGGCTTGATCTCTTCGCGATCTACCTGGCAGAGTACTTCCTCTCCGTCAAGTCGAACGCAGGCGAGACGGTTGGCTCGGGCTGGTATCCCGCAGGAACGAATGCGACCTTCGCCGCGCTTGACCCGGCCATGGTAGAGCACGGGGCCGTCGACCTCCAGGCCGCGTACAAGTTCAGTCAGTGGTCAGGGGACTTCGATTCCACCTTGCCTATTGGCTGGGTTGTGATGGATCGGCCCAAGACAGTGGTGGCGAGCTGGGCAGAAGATGTTTCCCGAGCTGTACAAATGGCTCAACTTGTCGTTGTTTCGCTGGTTCTCTTGTCCTGTTCCGCGATCCTCATTGCAGTAGGGTTCATTCTGAGGCGCAAACAACCCTCAAGCTTGCACCATGCCATTCCAAGCGGAAGGACCGCAGTGAGAGGACTCCTGATAGCGCTCTTCTTCTTGGCAGTACTCGCGCATTCGCCAGCGGCTCAACCCGCGAACGCGCTAACCCCAATCCAACCAGCGAGCGTGACCATCGGAGACGCCGTTTGGTATCATTGGAATCGAACGACGAGCGATACACTGCTGATTTGGCTCGGTGGAGGAATCGTTGAGCAAACAGCTTTTTTGGTGAACCCGTACGAATACGAATCCTACAATACCATTCGCTTTATTCAAGATCTCGCTGCGTACTACGATGTCATTGCTCTCAAGAAGGGATCGATACGCCAAGTTGAGCCCACGCTGAACAGGACGTTCTATCGTGAACCCTACCCTAGCTCGAACAACTTCATGATGAAGATCCGTTCTTGGGCAACTGAGCAGGGGTACACGTACCTGTATGTTGTCGGCTACTCGGTTGGCGCCATGGCTGCCGCCCAAGAGCTGGTTCTGGCGAACCCTGGGGAATGGACTAGTCCCGACGGCCTCATAATAATCACCACGAAGATCTCGGAGAGAGCAACTTCCAACGCCGCTTCCCTGCGGGCCAGCCTTCTCATGCTATACGGCGACAAGATCGCGCCAGAGTTCACTGCGTCAGGTGAGAGTTTCTACCGCAAAGCGCCTGAAGAAGGATGGCGAGATGGGTTCTGGTACCACAAGGAGTACCATGTCATTCCTGATGTGGAGCACGAAGTCTGGACGATCCGGGACTCCGGCGAATACGACAAACGGGCTGTTCTGCTTACCGTGAAGTTCATTGAAACATCAAAGAGCCTACAATTCGAGCCCGTCAGAGAAGGGATCTTGAGAATTGCCGCGAACCGCACGGCTGGCGGTGAGACAGACTCCGGCTTCAAGCTCAGGATACGGTCTGTGGGTTCGCCTAGCAGCGTCAGAACACAAGAGGCGTTTGCCGTCAACGCCGCGGTAGTATATGACCTTCCGTCACAGATGACCGTCGCCGTTGTCACCTACGATATACGCACTGGGTCCATCTCGTCGGCTGCTGAGAGGGAACTCAGCGGAGGTGGGGAGGCATGGTTCGTCTCAACTCTCGTTTCCGGAGATCATGCTGAGACGCTGCAGTTGACCCTGATCCCGCTGATTGGGACCGCAGATGGTTGGACTGTCGTAAGAGGCGGAATCACAGACTTGGTTGTCGAGGTAGCGGATTCGTGTGCGATTACCCTGGTTCTCGGCCATGCAGACGTGCCGGTTGAGTTCGATGGCGCGGCTTTTCTCACAGGAACGGATGGCGAGGTGACGATAAACGCGAGCGCCGGCGAACACACGATTTCCGTGCCCGCCATGATAGTGACGGGAGACATGTCGCGTGCCATCTTTCAGCAGTGGAACGATACGCTTTCCGCTCCAACCATGCGTCTTCTAGTGTCGCGTGACGTTTCGTTGCTCGCGATCTATCGCAGACAATACTACTTGAACGTCACTTCGCCATTCGGTCAGGCAACGGGAACCGGTTGGTACGATGAGTATGGAAACGCACAGTTCCGTGTGACGCCCCCGGTGGTAGTTCAGGAAACGACGCATGCGTTCACGGGGTGGTCGGGCGACTCGCACGACGCCTCGCCTGCGTCAACCGTCTTCATGAACGGTTCCAAGACCATCACAGCCTCATGGACGAATCTCAAGCTGCCCGAAGAAGATACAGGCTTTTTCCAAGTGCAAGCGTTCTTCATCATAAGCGCGGCGACGCTGCTTGGAAGCCTCATCTTCGTTGCGATCTCATTTCATCGTAGACGCAGGACCGTTCCTGCAAACTACACGCCTTTCACCTGAGAGACCGTAGAATTGTCAAGATCGGAAGATGCGCACGAGTTCTCATCCGGCTTGCAAGCCTTAAATTAAGGCTGAGTTTTCCTTGCAGCAATTGCCGCAGACTTGAGGAATGCTTGAAGCGCCGGTGTCATGATGCACTCTCTTGCAGGAACCCTGAGAGGACGACTGCCTCATCAATTGAAGATGGCTGACTTGTTCCTCTTGGTTTCAGCGATTCCGGTTCTTCTTCTGCTCGCGGCTGCTCCCCAAACCTTCGGGTTGAGTTGGGCTGGGTTTGGAAAACTCGGAAGAGGCGGCCTCATCATAGTTCTCTTCTTCCTGTGGTTTGAGTTATTAGATTTCAGGAAGATCGCGAGCCCTCATCTAAGCAGAAATCGAAAGATCGTGATCGTGATCCTGTTGGCGCTTGGGCTGGTTTACTTCGGCGGTATTGGACTTGTGGGTCAGTTCACCGATTCCGTCTACTGGGTTGGCAGAGTTCTTGGCGCATCCGGTGATGTCAGTAACAGTTTTCTCATGGCAATGGATTACGTGGTACTGACATTGTATATCCTCGCACTGACGGTCGCGTTCTTCAGCGCCCGAGCCATCCTCGGTGTCTTCACCGGGGTCGTCTTTTCAGCGGGGATGTTGATCATGTATCTCCTCGACGCGTTCTTTCCGTATGGCTCGCTGGGCCCCTTACAGTTCTGGGCCAACTTCATAGTTGCCGGTGTGGGATTTCTTGCAAGAGGATTTGGGCTTCCCATCTACGGCTTCAGCAACATGCTGACAATACTAGGCAAGCATGGGACCTACCGACTGATCGTTTTCTGGCCAAGCGTCGGAGTTCACAGTATGCTCATCTACTCGCTCGTCATGATTCTTCTCGCAGCAAAGCTGGCGGCACCAGTGAACAGAAAAATAATGTACGCACTCGCCGGAGTCGCTGGTACCGTATTTCTGAATGTAATTAGAATATTCCTCATAGCCTACTACGGTTACGCCTACGCAGTTTCAGGGCAAGACTTGGATGCGTTCCACAACTCGATCGGCGAGTTTCTGTTTCCCGTGTGGATTATTGCTTTCCTTCTGATTGTTCTGAACATTGAAGGGAGGCTGTCGGCTAGGACAGGACAAGCCGCACTTGATAGAAGCCGGAAGCCCGTAGTTCCCACGAATCATCAAGAACCGGGTCCCCTCAGTCTGATCACGCCCGCCTATGGAGGGCGCGATAGTTGACCATGGCGTCTCTTGGCCTCCGGAGATGGCTCGCAATTGGATTCGCAATCCTTCTCATCTCGCAAGCGCCTGGTGTGGGCCTAGCAGCCGACGTCTCAGGCCTGATCTCCAGAGTGATGGAGGTGGACGCGGACCAATGGCGTGAGGCTTCACCCACGAGAGTCATGATCACTTCCAATTCTGACTGGGCAAGAATCCTCTTCGACGATCTCAACGGCACCAACACAAACGGCATCAGGATCAAGAGCGTTGTGAACTACGGATGGCTGGCGGGCAGAGATGCCGACGACCAAGTCTACGCTGGACACAAGATCGCATGGCCAGACACCGAATTCGACCAGATAATCACACGGAAAGGCGACATGGTGGCGTTCTTCAAAGGCCTCGGGGATTTTCACGACACCGAAGTGTACGCGGACCTCGTCTTGGAGGTCAACGTTGGCCTACCACAAGTGTATGTTTGGCTGATGACTGGGGGCAAAGGGACGACGGAGTTCGTGATCGCGAGCCAAGATACAGGCGGCATGATATGGCGTGACATTGTGGTCGCGAGCGGAGAGACACAGCAAGTTAGACGCGTCATGTCTCCTCAACCATTCTTCCGAGCAGGACGAACAGAGAGCACGATTGTGGTGACCTGGCTCACGATTGCGATACTGGTGATGATAGTGCTGAATTTCCCCATCATTGAGGCTCTGACACAACGTGTGCGAGGGAAGGAAATCGAGCGTGAACCCGAACGTGGCCGCAAGGACCGCAGGGACCGAAGACCAAGTCAGAAGGATGTCGGATAGACGTGTCGAAGCCGGGTTCGCTTCTCGCCTCAGTCGATGAGGTGTTCATTCTCAGGATTGCGTTCCTCTTCTCGGGTCAATTCGCCCTGTACGAGGGGTTTCAAGACTGGAACAGAGGCATGGCGTACAAGAATCCCGAGGTAGCGGTTCTCGTCATAGCCATTTACGCGGTATCCCTGCTAGTCCTTGCAATGTCACTGTTGCCAAGCAGCGTGGTTCTTAGATTTCGGAACCTTCCATTGGTTCCGATCATTCTCGCCATGCTGACCAGCCTCTACGTTGTGTCCGCCATCGCCTACAAAGGAGCATACAGAACTGATGTCCTTGCATTCAGCCACTACGCGGCCGAATTGTTCGTCAACAATGGCGCGAACCCCTACACACAGAGCATGGCGAAGGCGTTGGACATATTTCATGTTGAACCGTCCGATTTGACGCCGTTGACCTCGGGCGTCTATCTGATGACCTTCCAGTATCCTGCACTGCATTTTCTTGTGTTCGTGCCATTTGTTTGGCTAGGACTGCCAGACATGCGACCGGTTCTTGTCCTCTTTGAAATCGGCGTGATTCTGACACTCTATCTTAAGAGCCCACCTAAACTGAGGCCGATGCTCCTACTCCCACTGTTTGCTGGTTCGGATCTGATGATAAACTTCACCGCCGCAAGCGTCACAGACGCATTATGGGTACTCCCGCTTCTCTTCGCGGCGTTCTGCCTGGAGAGACCTGTCGTCTCAGGATTCTTCTACGGGCTTGCCTGTTCAATGAAGCAGACACCGTGGTTCCTAGCACCCTTCCTCCTGATCTACCTGATACGAGGTGAGGACGGGAAAGCCTTACGGGACCGACTCTTGCAGGTAGCCAGGTTTGCGGGCACAACGGTAGCGGTGTTTCTTGCGATCAATCTTCCATTCATGCTTGCGAACGTGACCGCGTGGTTCAGAAACGTGCTGACTCCAATGGTGGAGGACTTGGTGATACAGAGCCAGGGCCTTTCGTTGGCGACTCAAGTCGATCTGATGCCGGTGAGCAAGATCTTCTACACCGTGCTTGTGGTTGCGACTTCGGTCGTTCTCATTGTCAACTATTACGTGTATTTTGACAGACTGCGATATGTGCTGTGGATCTTCCCGGGAATCATCCTATGGTTCTCTTACAGAGCGCTCACCAACTACATCATCTACTGGATGCCCCTGATGCTTGTCTCTCTGATCCTGTGGTACAGAGCGGAGCAAGCCGAAGCGGTGCCAACAGATTGAAGCTTGCAAGGAAGCTCACCGCGCCATTGTCAGCGGTCATCCTCATCATCGTCGCCGGAGTAGCCTTCACCCAACTCCGGGCACCCCAAGCCACGCCCGAGTACCTTCAGCCGATCCTCGACCCTCAATTCGACTTGTGGGTTTCAGACAAGGATCTAGGCGGAAGTAGACCACTAGTGTGGGAGCTCGCATACGACGAAGGCGTTGGGGATCATGTTGCGCTAAACCAAGTCATGCAGGCAGGCAGGAGGGCCCTTGAGCTTCGAATCTTCCAAGACGCCGCAGACGAGAGACCGGTCAATGTCCAGCTCAGGCAGACGATCGACGGTGCTAGATTATCATCGCTCTTCAACAGCGTCGTAGGCGTGTGGGTCTTCCAAGATTCCCCATACGCCTGCAAAGAAGAGCTGGCTTATGAGTCAATGGTCTTCGGGCTCGAGATAAACGACTGGACGCATGTGCTCACCTTCGTCTTCTGCCAAGAGAAAGCTGAGCCACAGCAGTTTCTTGACCGGCGAACTCTCTTCCTCACCACGCCGTCGGGAGAGTGGACCTATCACGAGATCGACCTAGCCAAGGGGTACAAAGACGCTGGATGGAAACTTCCTGAGCGACTCAGGCTTGGCATCACTCTGGGAGTCCCGGGTCCCGCGGCCGGGTGGCACAGCGCATATGTAGGAGGATTCTCAGTAACCCCGAAGGCTAAGGTCACGTCGAGCCAGCAAGAAGACTTGCAGGCGATCCCTCTCTTGACAGTGCCGCGTTCACTGTTCGGGACAATCGACGCACGGATCCCGTTTGGTCCAGCCGGAGTTCTTTCCCCAACAGGCGGTCAAGCTGCAGTGGGCTCTGTGCAAAGGTCACAAGGGTTTAATCATTGACCGTGTCGAAATGAGTCGGAAGCCCCGCCTATGAAGAAGACAACACCACAGGAGACCAAGGACACCACAACGGCCGGAGTCGCCTCGGCAATCGTGCGTTCCATGATTCCGAGGGACATCAGGAACATACTGTCGATAGCCTTTGGACTTGTCGCCATTGCGGTACTCTTGACATATTCTGTGAGGATAAGCGCGCCGTACGTCGTTGGCGAGAACCTAGTGCTTGCTGAGATCGCCCTTCCGGGTTTTGTGATCAAACCAATCACGCTGTTCACGTACATGTTCTTCCTCTCGTATGCCTTCGGCCTCAACTCGCCGATTTCGAGAGCCAGATTCATCAGAATGGGAGACAGCCTATTCGAGGGCCTCTACGTCTTGGCGTGGTTTTTCGTAATGCTTAGCGGATTTGAAGTCATGTATCAGATTGTGCTGTGGTCTGCGGGATTGTCAGTTCAGGGATTGCAGAATCCTGACATAATTGTGAACTGGTGGCCGGCAAATCCATACGCAATTAATGTAGTATTCGCCGCGAAGCTCGTTGTTCTCATATTTGCGATGTCATGCTTCTCCGTCGACTACCTTCGAAGAATGCAACGCGTACGCGAGAAGTCACGCGCAGACTCGGGAGATTTCTGAGCGACCGCACCGGCACTCTAGTTGTCAAGCGGGATTTCGAAGCCGAAGCAAAGGGCCCAACAGGAACGCCCGGGCGAGTAGTCTTCAATATCTGCAGGAGATTCCACAGGATCGCCAGAGAGAAGGCTACTCCAACAGCGTACATGGGTATCTGCAGATAACCCTCTGCCTGAAGCTGCCGCCACACCACATCTGCCTGAAGATAGTACGAGTAGAAGACCGGGCTAGTCCACAGTATTGGGAGAGCGAAGTAGTAGAACGGCGATCTCAGGAAGATGAAAACAAACGGGGCGACCCAGAGTCGGTGGTCGCATTCTTTGCAGAGCAGGATCAACGGAAAGATCGCGACTAGGAACTGCTCGTTGATGACTTTCCCGAACAGGAAGTAGGCGAACATGATTGCCAACATCGACTCGAGAAGAGGAGCATCCTTGCCTAGTCTAGGGATCAGCCATAAAACGGCAACCAGGAGCAGGATGTTGGGGATCATCGAAACTATTAGGTCGAAAGGAAGGTCCTGGACTATCCAGATGAAGTTGTACATGTTCACGCCGCCCATCAGTCTTGCGCCTTGAAAGGTAACCAGCACGTTCCAGATGGAATTCGGGCTAACAACGAGGAAGTAGGCAACTGGGATCAGCGTCAGGGCGAACCCGCCGGCGAACTCCGCAAGCGCTCTCCATTTTCCGAACAGACGGTACACGTACAACGGCAGCAGGACGGCTGTGTACAGCTTCACTAGGCTCAGACCATAGAAGACGCCGGAGAGCATGTTGTTCCGGGACGCTGTCAGATATGACGCCAGGAGGAAGACGGCCACCAGGGCGTCGAACATCCCCCACACTACTGAGATGAATATCGTGTACGGGCAGAAGGCGTAGATCTCCGCCTTCTTCACATCCATCCCCGCGAGGAGATAGACCACGAAGGCGTCTGCTAGGATAATTGGAACTTTGAGCATTACGAGCAGGAGCGGAGTCCACGGATAGATCAGTACGGGAAGCGAAGGGTAGTGACCGTCAATCATGACTGGGTTCGGACCCGCGATCAATGTGAAGAACCAATAGAACGGAGCGTAGAACCAGATCAGTAGGGGATGGTAGGCGTATCCCTCGAAGAAGACCGGAAGACCAGTTGTATTCTGCAGCTGGAGCGTTCTGGCGTAGACGAAGTCGTAGATGTTCAAGCCCTTGAGCGCCATGGCGCTGGACTCGTAGATGGTGCCCACGTCGCCCGCATGCATGAAGAAGGGCGCGATCGCCAGTCTAACTACTATGGCCTGTAGTACGATTCTTGAGCGTTCTTCCATACTTCTCGACCAGCAGGTACAACGCGACCACCAATGTCGCGACCACAGGCAGGACATAGGGCAATAGAGCGTAGCTCCAAGTCAGGGCTGGGGTTCCAATTGCCTCCATCGAGCCCGAAACCGTGAATGACATCTCGCTGTTCACAAAGTCGAAGGTGATTCTGTTGAAGCCTTTTTCGTGAGGCCAGATCTGGATTTGAGATGGCGTGGCAGATAGGATGATGATTCCGTGCCCGACGCTTTGGAGGCGCTCGT
>Ga0209725_1000744_pt1 | contig 19192 bp, 24 predicted proteins | sample I18A1metaG_FD_184145 | JGI IMG/M metagenome (GOLD analysis project Ga0209725, IMG submission 184145) | Lake sediment bacterial and archeal communities from Gulf of Boni, Indonesia to study Microbial Dark Matter (Phase II) - ​I18A1 metaG... | ecosystem: Environmental > Aquatic > Freshwater > Lake... | reverse complement strand
AAACTAGATGAAAGCTGCTGGTTTCTTTTGAGATAATAATTTAGTTGTATTTAAGTTAGCTGTTAGATGTTGATAATCAATACGAAACGCATAAATCTAATTTTCTTATTCTTAGAGATTCTGGTCGGGCGGTAGCTCAGCTTGGTAGAGCTTCCGAGCCAGCATAGGCTAAACGGCTTTGGCTGGCGGAGACGCTGTAGACACTTACCCATGGTGAGTGTTACCTCAGCCTATCAAGCGTACATGCAGAAACCGGAGTGTCGCAAGTTCAAATCTTGCCCGCCCGACCAAATCCATTTGATGTTTCTAATTCAACTCTTTCGTCGAAAGCTAGCTCGCCCGGTTCAAGGTTAGTGCATGTGTTAAATCTTATATGAATTTGCATGTGATTATACTTACGGAGCTAAACTTCGTAGAATGGCGGTGGAAAAATTGTTTGAGGGTTCTAACAGAGTCAACTTGATAAAGCCTTCGGCAATTCGAAGAATGCTCGAGTTTTCAGCGGGAATGGAAAACGTTGTTCATTTGGAGCAAGGTGAGCCAGACTTCACAACGCCAAAACATATTTTGGAGGCAGCTATAGAGGCGACCAAAAAAGGTTTCACGCACTATACAGAAATTGATGGAACGCTGGAACTGCGTCAAGCCATAGCTGAAAAGCTTGAGAAGGACAATGGCATTAGTGCTGATCCGCAAACTGAGATAACGGTGACTTCTGGTTCTCAGGAGGCTATGTTGATCGCTGCATTGGGGTTTCTGAATTCAGGTGACGAAGCATTAATCCTTGATCCATACTACCCTGCGTGTTTTGAAGATACGCTGTTGGCAGAAGCGGTGCCTGTCACGGTTCCGCTTAATGAAGAGAAAAATTACGGAATAGAATTGGAAGCGTTGGAAAGGAAAATCACGAAGAGGACTAAGATGGTTTGGCTGTGTAATCCGTCCAATCCGACAGGACACGTGTTCTCACGGCAGGATCTCGAAATTATAGCGGAGGTAGCGCAGAAACACAACTTGATAGTTTTCGTGGATGAAATATATGAGAAGATTGTTTACGATGGTGCAAGACACGTCAGTATAGGTTCCTTGCCAGGCATGGAAGATAGAACGATCACGGTGAACGGTTTCTCAAAAGCATATGCAATGACTGGGTGGAGGATTGGATACGTAGCGGCTGGAAAGAAGCTCTCCGGCACTTTGCGTAAACTGCACTATTACGCTGTATTATGCCCAAATGCGATTTCGCAGAAGGCGGCTTTTGCTGCGTTGATAGAACCGCAAGATTGTGTTCAAGAAATGGTAAGGGAGTACAGCAGGAGAAGAGAATTTGTGCTTAATGAACTTGAAAGGATTGAGTCTTTGTCTTATGCTAAACCGAAGGGAGCATTCTATGTTTTTCCAAATTTTTCAAGTTATGAGAAATCGGATGAAGTATTCGCGTCGCATTTATTGAAGGAAGCTCGAGTCGTGACTGCACCTGGTTCAGGCTTTGGGAGAGCTGGTGAAGGGCATTTAAGAATATCATACTCCGTCTCTTATGAACAAGTTAAAGAGGGAATGGAACGAATCAGAAGGCATCTGGAACATAAGGCATAGAGTATTTTGGGTACAAAAATGCGATTGTGTTAGGATTCTCGCTTTGTTATTGTAACTATGCCTTTTTCTGCGTTTACCTTGACGAAGTCGCCTGTGTGAATGATTTCAAGCGGGTCCTTTTCCAATTTATCTACCAGAGGAATCTTCACCAGAAAAGCACTCACAACAAGCACGGTTTCCACATCCTTAACTATCAACGCCCTTGGCGCAACATTATGCGAAGCCAGTTTAAAGAGACCATCTATCTGAACCACTGAACTAGCCTTTCCCGATGGAAACACAAGCACCTTACCCGCAAGATTCTTTCCAGCCAATTCATGGCTTCGCTCCCTAACTACTCCTGTCTTAGGATCTGTGAGGTAGAAGCAGATGGGCTCATGAGAAACCAACGCCTCACCCTCCCCGTAGCCGCCTATAATCTTATGACATTTCAATGCAATTTCCAAACTTTTCATCCCCATCTCCCCTTAACCGCGGCTTCAATGCAGTCCTGTAGCCTCGCCACCATAGCCTCTTTAAATCTTCGATAGTAGGCACATTTTGGCGAGTCTGTCATACCCACTTTATCCTTGTATGCTATCCAACATGGTTCATCTATGCACGTGTCAACTACGACGTGTCCACCAGCCTTCTCTATAATATCCACGTAGCCATTTCTCTTTGCTAAAACTTTAGTCGTGGCGGATGTGCAAACCCAGAACGACACATCATCATGTATTCTTTTTCCTTTCAAGAGTCTCGCAACTTCTTCCACTTGCTTGAGCGTGTAATGCGGGCACCCAAGCATGACAAAGTCTATTCTTCCACTTGTCGTCTGAAGCTCATCGTAAGCCTGTTTAAGCTCGTGATCTGTCACAGTAATTTTGTCCTTTGGAACGTCGCCTTGAAAGGCTTCTTCAATGGTTGAGGCATCAACGGTGAATCTGGGTATGTAAAACATGGATATGGCGCCAGGCACGTTTGACATTGCACAGAAGTTGATGAGTTCCTCCGTACTCGGCTGCCTCGTTATACCAGTAACCACAGGGATTCCGTAGCCTATCCTCTTGCCGACATAGTACCCTAGAAGCGTATAATCGAACTCGTCCTTTAAGGTCGCTTCTACATTGACCAAGTTTGTGCCTTTCCGATTTTCTTTAAGAAGCAGCCCATATTCAGGAGTCTTGCCAATAACTCCAGCAGCCAGCGCACTTTGAGCTGCTTCGCGATTTGTTCTCGCACCGATAACAGAATTCACATAAGGTGTAGCGCTTGATTCAGAGAAGGCAACAGTTTCACCATACAGTGGAATATTTTCTGCCATGTATGGTATGCAACTCCAACTGAGAATAGCGCCCACTCGCTTATAGGCTTCCATCACTCTTCGAGCCACTTCAGCCTCATCCTCTGGAATAGAATCAAACAGGCGATGGAAATACCCAATATCATAAACTGGATTTGTGCTGGTAGGCACTCTGCAACGTGCGCCTCCGTCAGCCAAAAGTTCGACGAAGTACAAGTCTCCTTCTTGACCGCTTGAAGCCGCATGCGCACGGCTTATGGGAATCATTTTTTCAGCGCCATATGCATCTCCAATTGCCACGAGCAATTCTATTGCCTTTCGCATTCCTTCTCCGAATTCACCGTTAAGTATTCGTTCTTCCTCTTTAGTTAAGTACATCTCGATTCACCCTTCATTTTGAAAAGTTCACCTAAAAACGGGTTAGCAAACGTTTTGCGAGTGTCCCCCCAAGAACTTCACAACATTATCGATGCAAATATCAGTACATCTCTTTGCCGCTTCGACAGTATGGAACCCGATGTGGGGAGAAAGTATAGTATTATCGAGTTTGAATAATGGGTCATCTTTGGCTGGGGGTTCTTCTTCGAAAACGTCTAGTCCAGCATAAGATAGTTTACCTGATTTTAAAGCATCAATTAAAGCCTTCTCGTCAATTACTTTACCTTGGGATGTGTTGATTATAACAGCGCCTTTTTTCATAGCCTCAATTTCTTTTTTACCTATCAATCCTTCGGTTTCCGAGGTTAAAGTGACATGCAGAGTTACGAAGTCGCTTTCTTTCAACAATGTATAAAGGTCGACATATTTCATCCCAATCTCTTCGGCTCTCTTCAAGTTAGGATATTTGTCGTAACCCAAAATTTGCATCTTAAAAGCTTTGGCTATCTCAGCAACTCGACAGCCAATCGCTCCAGTGCCGATTATGCCAAGAGTTTTTCCAGCCAGTTCGCTTCCTCCAAATGGTCTCCAATCAAAATCGCCCGTTCTAACATGCTTGTCAGCTGAGGGCAATCTTCTAATCGCCGCAAGCAACAAAGCGAAGGCGTGCTCAGCAACAGCCTCAGTAGCATAGCCTGGAACATGCGTAACCACAATTCCTCTTTCTCTTGCTGCCTCGAGATCTACATAGTGACATGTGGTAGCCCATATCGAAATCATTTTAAGTTTTTTAGCGGAATCAATGATGTTCTTGGTTAAATTAGTCCAACCAACTATTACGATGTCTGCCGACTTTATTCTTTCTTTCAATTCATCAGGCGTTTTAGGTGGTTCATCAAAAATTTCTAACTCACCAATGGATCGTAATTTTTCAATGTGCTCTTTTTCTAGGTAGACATGGTCTACGATCACTATCTTCATTATTCATCATTTTTAGAATGTAGGCAGTTGCTTAAATTTTGTGTGGAAGCGTTCAAGGATTCTTTCCATGCAGACTTGGCCGATAAGGAAATTGTGGAATCCGCTGTTTGATATTGAAAAAGTTATGGTAGAAGAGCGATTCATTTTGAAAAACGGCTGAAAAAATCGGAATATGATTAAATTGCCTTTAAATTTAGAATTATTTTTTCATAAAACTTTTATATATGATGATTTGTGGATATGAGTAATTAGATAAAGAACTCTGGTGCGTACATGGAACCCAGTAAAAAGCCATTAAATGTGCTTGTCAAACAGTTAAACGCTGGCATCGCAGTTATGCTGAAAAACGGCTGCGAATACAAGGGAAAAATGATCAAGTGTGACGGGCATATGAACATACTTCTTGAAGGAGCAACAGAATCCAGAGATGACCAGTTAATCACAAATTACGGAAATGTCTTATTGCGTGGAAACAACATACTTTACATACTGTTGGATGTCCACTAAAAAGTAGCTATTTTGCCCATCCCAGTCTCATACGCCAAAGCCTCTTTAAGTTTAACCTTTAACTTATACTTGCGTTTGAAATATTGCAAAATGTTCTTGGTGTCTCGGGTTAGAAGCTGTTTGGCATTTGGATGAGTAATGGTGACGTATTGGGGCCAATCGATGATTAGAATGTGCATGTCTGGCTTTAAAATGACGTTGTATTCGCTTAAATCAGCGTGGATAACGCCAGCCTTCAAATAGGCCTTTCGGACATTGCGCAGTATTTCTTTTAGAACTTTTTCTGGTTTGGAAATTTCTTTCCACCGTGCAAGTTCTGCCCCTTCAATCATTCCCATGGCTATTACGTGGCGGTTTTGGCTTATTGGTTCTGGGACGGCTACCCCAAACGGAAAGACAATTTTTAAAGCTTGAAACTCTTTTTCCGCCGCAAGCCTAGACTGAAAAAGCCAGCCAGCACGCTCAGTTATGTAGCCTCTTTTTCGCACGGTTTGGCGGAAACTGATTCTGCCCAATCTGTGAAATTTTACTGCAATCCTTTCTCCCTTAGGGTTTAATGCGTCGTAAACGTCTGCTTCTTTGCCAACTCCTAAGGATTTTCCGAAAGCTTCAAGCACTCCGGCTTTAACCAAGGCGTTTATTGCTAGGCAATCGTATCCAGCATAGTTTAATGTGTAGCCAACATAGGGACCACGCATTTGATATATCAAGCCCAACTTGTTAAGGCGGCTTAATCTGAAGTCTGTGTCTCGTGCGAGGTTGAATTTGGTGAATTTTGCAATCTGTTCTTTTGGAACGAATTCATGTTTGCTCATGGCTGTCTCGATGACTTGCAATACTCTAAAGTCTTCATTTTCCAGTGTGCGAAACACTCGAACCGCAACTTCAGCCGACGACATGACATTACATAAAATAGTTTACTTTGCTAATAAGAAGTTGCATTAGCAAAGTTTCATTCTACGTTGATTATTTCAACTTTTTCAAGACTTTCTCTGATAGCCTCACTCAAATTTAGCCTCTTTTCAATTGATTCCACAATTTCCAATCTAGCCTTTGTCACGGGATGTTTTGTTATGAAGAGTGAACAACAGTCTTTATAGGGTGTTGTGGAAATTTCAAAAGTGCCAATTTGCTTGGCTAACTCGACAGTTTCATTTTTTTCGTACGTGAGTAATGGTCTAAGTATGGGTAATGAAGTTGCTTTGCTTACTACTGCAATGTTTTCCAGGGTTTGGGATGAAACTTGAGCCAAGTTCTCTCCGCTCCCCAAGGCTTTTATGCCGTGCTTGTTGGCTATTGCCTCTGCAACTCTAACCATGAACCTTCTAAATAGAACTAATCTGTACTTTACTGGCGCTTCCACCGCTTCAGCTTCAAATGGATAGTACGGAACAAAAAAGATTCTTGACTTAAAGCAATATTGGGCTAAAATTTTTACTAATCCTAAAATCTTGCCGCTTTTTCTTTCATCAAATTCTCGAAAGGCGTGAAAGTGTAGGAAGTCGAGTTCACATCCTCGTTTCATCAGCAGCCAAGCAGCTACAGGTGAATCTATTCCGCCAGATAATAAGTGCAAAACTTTTCCAGAAACTCCAACGGGTAAACCATATAATCCTTTAAACTTTTCATCAAAAACGTACGCTTTTCCTTCAACAAGCTCAACAAATATTTCTTTTTGTGGCTCTTTCAGAGAGATTTTAACTTTAAACCTTTTAATAATGTAAGTTCCTAACTCTCGATTTACATCCATAGAGGTGAATGGGAGAGTTTTATCTGCTCTTTTTGCTGAAACCTTTACTTTTGTACCAGCTTTTAATGTGAACTTGTTTCCAATTAATTCCTCTATATTTTTTAGAGTGGCTTCTGTTTTAAAACAAAAAGCAAACCATGCAATACCGAAGACTTTCTTGAGTGATTCCTGTATTCTGCTTTTATCTGATTTTTCCTTCAGTTCTAAAATTATTCTTCCTTGCATTCTTCTTATCTTCTCATATTCTGACCTATCAAGAACTTTACCTATATTTTCAATCAACTTTTTCTCAAAGAGTGGTCTGTTTAATCCTTTCAGCCCGAGTTCTCCGTAGTGAATTAAAACACAATCAAACACAAGTAAAGATATCTCTCAAAATTTTAAAACTTTCCCATTTAAATCATTTAAAATTCTAGGCGTACAAGTGGAAAATCGTCTTTGTCATTTTTTATTTTGAAATTGTGCTTTAAATAAAGTTTTAACGGACCTGAAGGGTTGTCTTCGGAGCTTTTTCTTGCGAACGTTTCAGCGGCTTTAAATCCTCTCTCTTTAAGCTCAACTATTAAATTTTCAAGCATACTCGTTCCCAGTCCTTTTCCACGTGCTTCTTTATTGGTTATATAGAGGCATGCAATGAAAACTGCATCTTCGCTCGGCGGTCCAGCAGCATATTCCTTCACGTGTGGGAAGAATTTTGCTGGCGCATACTGTATGAAGCCTATTGGAACTCCGCCTGAATATGTAATTTTGATGCAGCCTTCAAACTCTTTTTCAACTTTACTAAACCATTCCCGCTTTTTCTTTTCCATCTCCGGCTTCAGATTTTCTTCGCCAAATTCGCCGCTTGTTTGCCAGTAAAGACAGTATTTGCAGGGATTAGGGATGTTTTGGAAATTGTTTTTATTGACGTTCTCAATTTTAAACAATGTTCTCCCTCTTCTTGCTTATTCCTTTTGAGACGGCATTAAAAACGTTTCTTGCAATGTCACCGTTATGGGTCTATATTAGAGCAAATTCGCAACAATCACTCAAAAACGCGACTCACTTCTTATTAGAAAACACCAAAAGATGAAGGAGAAATTTTAAAAACAATGTTTGATTAATCACTTGCCAAGGCAGGTAAAAAACCATGTTAAGAGATCGGAGGCTAATCTTTATTTTAGCTGGTGTTGCCTCTGTTCTCTTGATTGGATTGTGGTTGAACTTTGATTCAACGATAGGGATAGCACTTTTAATTTTGGGGATTACTCTTTTAGCTTTTTCCGCTGAGAAGGCGGTTGGACATTCGATAAGTATCGCTTCAGCATTGGGAGTGTCTCCCCTTATGATAGGTCTTATAATAGTGTCGCTGGGCACGGATTTTCCAGAGATTACCAATTCAATCATCTCTTCTGCATTTGGTCACGGCGACATTAACGTGGGAGATTCCTTCGGATCCGTCCTCGTCCAGATGACTTTGATACTGGGGCTTCTTGCTTTGGTCGGAGGTACATTCAAAGTTAGAAGAGAAGAAATAACAGTCATGGGAGCTTGCGAGATTTTGGCGTTAATAGCTGCAGTGTCGATGGTTGAAAAAGGGTACATCTCGTGGATTAACGCCGTTTTCTTGGTTGCTAGTTGGCCTTTGCTTATGCTAATCACAAAAAACATTATGAAAAAACCTGCTGTGACGCCACATACAGGGCAAAGACCATCTTTTCACCTCATGCTAGCCATTCTAGGTTTCATTGGCGTTGCTATCGGGTCCTACATCGTAATTAGCTCGGTGATCGCTTTGTCGGCAGTTTTGCATGTGCCTGAGTATTTAATCAGCTTCTTTGTAGTCGCTATTGGAACGTCTCTGCCAGAGTTAGTTGTTGATTTGACAGCCATCCGAAAGAAGCAGTATGAAATCGCCATAGGCGACGCCATAGGAAGCAGCATTATTGATGCTGGTTTTTCTATTGGAATTGGACCCTTAATCTTCGGCAAAATCACAGTATCTGGAAGGCTTGCGGAAACCACGGGTCTGTATGCGCTACTTTGCTCCATTGTAGTTATATCAATACTCGCATTACGACAGAAGCTAGACGCTAAAGCAGGAGTGTTATTTATCGTTCTCTACTTCCTCGCCTATGCGACGCCGTATGTCTAACGTGGACTCAATAGTTATCACAGCTTACAGCTAAGTTGTGTTCTGTCCTTTAGTTAGTCACTCCGCAATTTTTGTCTAATTCCTTTTAAAACATGCGAAAAGCAAAAATCACATTACTGCTATAAAATTGTTTATGAGTAATAAAGTTGAGATAATATTTCTTGGAACTGGTGGCGGAAGATTTGCAACAATTACACAGAAAAGGCGAACCGCTGGGATACGCATAATAAGCGACAGTTTAAACCTGCACCTAGACCCAGGACCAGGAGCACTTGTACATTCGATTAATGAGGGGTTAGACCCACAGAAGCTTAACGCCGTTTTTGTTTCGCATTGCCACCCAGACCATTATACGGATGCTGAAGTTTTGATTGAGGCGATGACGCGAGGTATGACTCGAAAACGCGGGGTATTAGTCGCTTCAAAAAGTGTCTTAAGCGGAACCGATATCTGCGAAGCTTCAATCTCAAAGTATCATCAACAGATGCCGCAACAGAAAATTGAAGCCATGCCAAACATGAAATTTCAAGTTGGCGATGTCAACGTTTTAGCGACAGAAGCAAGACATACAGACCCTGACGCCGTGGGCTTCAGATTTGAAACTGCAGACTTTGGAGATTTCGCCTACACAAGCGACACAGAATACTTCGAAGGAATAGGCAAATACTATGGAGGCTTGAGGCTTCTTGTGCTGTGTGTTATGAGGCCCGCTGGAAAACCTTGGAAGGGGCATATGACAACAAACGACGCCATAAAGATAATTGAAGAAACGCGTCCTGAACGTGCTGTTTTGACTCATCTTGGAATGCAAATGATATTCAAAGGACCAGCAAGCGAGGCAAAACTCATAAAAGAAAAAACAGGTGTTCCAACTGTTGCCGCTGTCGATGGAATGCGTATAAATTTTGGAGAAACAATAAGTGTACAGGTTGGCGGAAAAATTCAGGAAGGATTAAACAAGTTTTTCTGAAAGATTTTAACCAGAACGGTTTATATAATATGCGGTTAGGATGAAAAGCTTATGCGGATCGTAATGAGAATTGGCGGTTCGGTTGTTGCTTCTCCCATTAATCCTACATTAATCGGCAGATATGTAGAGTTATTGAAGGATTTAAAACTGACAGGGCATGAAGTGGCTGTAGTTGTTGGAGGCGGCACTTTAGCAAGAGACTTCATTACGGTTGCGAAAAATTTGGGTTTGGACGAAATGGCTCAGGACGAGGTTGCAATTTCTGTTTCAAGAATTTTTGCCCAACTTTTCCTTAAAAAACTGGGAGAATTAGGTTGCGAAGTTGTTCCGTTAACGGTTGAGGATGCTGTTAAATGTTTACGGGACGGAAAGGTTGCGGTTATGGGAGGCTTAAAACCTGGCATGACAACAGACACTGTAGCCGCGTTAATTGCTGAAAAAGTGAATGCTGATTCGTTAATTAAAGCCACCGACCAAGAAGGCATTTACGATAAAGACCCTAGAAAACATGCGGATGCAGTCATGCTTGAACATTTAAGCTTCGAAGAGTTGTCAAACGTGTTCGCTGAAGATAAACATAAGGCTGGAATACACCAGATCCTCGATCCGGAAGCAGTGAAGATTCTGAAACGTAAAAGGGTTAGAGTTATTGTTGTGAATGGGTTTAAGCCTGAAAATATTTTAGCTGTTGTTAAGGGCAAACACGTCGGAACGATTATAGATTAGGTTAATTTTTTGTTTTTTGAAGCGACAAGCTTAAATATCACTGTCGATATCGATGCCGATATCAATGGTGATAAACATGTACGGAAGACATTGGATGAGACACACAGCAATCGTTCCTAAAGGATTCATACGCTACCAAGTGCTTGAACTCCTAAGCGAGAAACCCATGTCTGGTTCAGAAATTATGAATGAAATTGGAAAGAAAACCGATGGACGTTGGAAGCCAAGCCCTGGCTCAATTTACCCGCTTTTATCATGGCTGCAAGATAACAATTACGTAAAAGAGTTGCCCGCCGAACAAAATGGCATGAAACGTTACACGCTTACGGATAAGGGTAAAGCTCTCCTAGAAGAGCAGAGAAAAATAAGGGTGAAATTTAGGAAAGAGGCAAGGTTCATGCCGCCTCCCTTCTTGGGAGGATTATGGTTCCGCATACCACCAGAAAAAACTGTTGAACTACGAAAATCAATGCATAGAGTTTTTTCTGCCTTTTTCGAACTTGGAAGCAACTTCGAAGAACATTTTTCGGTGAAAGCAATAGAAGACGTTCAGAAAATTTTAAATGAGACTGCGAAAAAGCTTGAGGAGTTAAACAAAAAACTGAAGGGAAAGCAAGATGAGTGAAGAAGTAATCAAGACTGAAGGACTGACGAAAGTTTTCAACAAGCATCTGACGGCAGTTGATCACGTGAGCTTCAGCGTGAAGCAAGGTGAAATCTTCGGGTTCTTAGGGCCTAACGGTGCTGGAAAAACAACGACAATAAGGATGCTCTCCACATTAACCAGGCCCACAGAGGGCACAGCCACAGTCGGCAACTACGACGTAGTGAAGGATGACGATGAGGTGAGGAAACTCATCGGCCTAGTTTCCGAAAAAATAATAATGTACGACCGGTTAACAGCCAAGGAAAACCTGTGGTTTTTCGGAAGACTCTACAACATCCCAAAAGAAGTTCTCAACAAGAGGATCGATGAACTGCTGGAGCTGGTTCAACTAAGTGATTGGAAGGATTCTCAGGTGGGCACCTTCTCATCGGGTATGAGACAGAGAATGAATGTAATAAGGGCATTGCTTAACATGCCAGAAGTACTGTTCCTAGACGAACCCACACTAGGTCTAGACCCCCAATCATCAGTCGAAGTTAGAGAGTTCGTAAGGAAAATCAATAGAGAGAATAAGACGACGATCATTCTCACAACACACATGATGGTTGAAGCCGACATGCTCTGCGACCGCATTGGCATCATAGACCACGGAAAAATCGTCGCCCTTGATACGTCAACAAATCTGAAAAAGCTTGTTTCGGGAGCTGACACAACTATCTTGGGATTGGAGATTGCAAATCTCACCACCAACATGATTGCGTCGATACAATCTCTAAAATGCGTCGATTCCGTCTCTCAGGAAAACTCCACGCACATCAAGGTTCATGCCAACGGTGACGAAGCATTCGAGATTGTAATCGATGCCGTAAGAGCAGAGAAGGGCAAGATAAACTCAGCACAAAACCTTCAACCCACCCTTGAAGATGTGTTTCTGCACATCATTGGTCGCGAAGTTAGAGACAAGGCAGACCAAAAGATACCATTGAGAGAGCACAGGCATTTTATGCCACGACGGAGGATGAGGTGATGCCGAGTGAGCGTTAAAAGCATGATCTCCCACAGCCTAATGATTGCTTGGAAGGACCTAATGGAGTTGTTTAGGAACAAATTAGGGCTGATTATGCTCGTGTTAATGCCGATATTCATGATGAGCATGGTCGGCTTCATATTTCCATCCAACAATTCATTAAACCATGTGCCAGTCGCATTGGCTAATCAGGATGCAGGTTTCGGCGGGTCCACGGTAGGAAGCCAAGTTTTCCTTACCGCTTTGAACGGAATCAATGATCAGACAGGTATGCTGGACATTTCTAACGCTACAAACCCCGACGCATTAAAAGAATCGGTTCAGAAGGGCGAGATCCAAGGCGGCATAGTCATACCCAGCAACTTCACTCAATGCATATTGACCGGTCAGCAGGGAACTTTGATTATTGTGACCGATAATTCTAACCCGCAGATATCAGCAGCCATGCAAGGCGCGTTGACAGCAGTGTTCCAGCAGATGGGCACAATGTTAGCTCAGCAAAACGTCATAGCGCTTAACCCGGCAATCAACGCAACCAACGCCTTAGCAATAGTGCAGCCGTACAACATTGAAGTGGAAGGCGTCGTTTCAGGGCATTCTAGCTACTTTGACTTCATTGCTCCGGGCATAATGGCTATGACGGTGATGATGAGCGTTATGACAGGGCTCCCTGCAGCTATCTCCCACGAGAAGGAGGTTGGCACACTGGACGGAATGATGGCGGCGCCCATCAACAGGCTTGCCATAATACTCGGAAAAACCCTCGCCCAGACGGCCAGAGGTTTACTTCAAGGGATTCTAATACTGACGTTGGCTGTGGCTTTGTTCGGCGTCACCATTCACGGGAGCATTCTGCTAGTCTTTGCATTGCTTTTGTTAGGGGTGTTCAGCTTCGTTGGCCTTGGCGTCGTGATAACGTCTTTTGCGAAGGATCAGGAGACGGCTATGATGGTAATGATGACGTTGATGTTCCCTATGATGTTCCTCAGCGGCGTGTTCTTCCCGATACAACAGATGCCCTGGTACATGCAGGACATCTCAAAATTTCTTCCACTGACCTACGCAACCACAGCTCTGAGGAAAGTTATGGTGCTTGGAGCAGGGGTGTCGATGATAACCACTGAGCTCGCGGTGCTGATAGGATTCGGGGTCGTCATGACAATAATCGCGGTGCCGGTGTTCAAGAGAGCCATGACTAGGTAGGGCTGAACTTCATGCATGGATGTACTAACTCGATAAAGTTGATGTGAGGTTGCTATATATGAATGGAAAACCACCATTAATAGAATGTAAACACTGCGGTTTAACCATACCAAAAAAGAAGAGACGAGAGCATCTAAAAAGGGTTCATAAGATATCAGTCGGTTTGAAGGGGTGGATAGGCAAACATTTTAGAGAACGCAAGTGGAAACATGGCTGGAAAAAACCGTCAATTATAGAGCTTGAATAGAAAATTGAGGAATTATGCAAAAAACTGAAAGAGGATGATGAGTGTGACGATATCTGTTGTTGAAACAATAAACCTTAGAAAGACCTACCTGCTTGGGAAGGTTCCAGTAAACGCTCTGCAAGGAGTAAATTTGAGAGTTGAAAGTGGCGATTTCATTGCCGTTCTGGGGCCATCTGGTAGCGGCAAATCGACTCTGTTGAACTTGATTGGAGCTTTGGACAAGCCAACTGAAGGTAAGATGCTGATTGAAGGTGTCGACATTTCCACCCTAAGCGACAATCAACTGGCAGACCTTAGGCGCCGAGTAGGCTTCGTGTTCCAGTTCTTTAACCTTATTCCGCGGTTCACAGCGAGAGAAAACGTTGAACTGTCAATGTCCATAGCCGACATAAACAGGGCTGAAAGGAGAAAGCATGCAGAAGATCTTCTTGAAACTGTGGGCTTGAAGGAGCGAATGAATCACAAACCAGCCGAACTGAGCGGCGGCGAACAGCAACGTGTAGCCATCGCAAGAGCCTTGGCAAACAATCCCCGATTTCTTTTGATGGATGAGCCGACAGGCAACATAGATTCCAAGACTGCCAGCGAAATAATGGGGTTGATTAAAAGGCTCAATGATGAGAAAGGCGTAACCATAATAATGGTCACGCATGACCAGCGCTTAGCTTCGCAAGCAAAGAGAGCGGTCCAGATGTTTGACGGTGTAATAACTAGGAAGATTGTGAACTGACATGAAGCCGAGAGATGTTTTCTCTTATTCCTTCAGTGCAATAAGATTGAGGAAACTCCGTGCAGGTTTAACGACTTTAGGGGTAGTTATCGGCATTGCAGCCATCGTTGCCTTGCTTTCAATCACTCAGGGTCTGCAAGATACTATAACTCGGCAGCTTCAAACAGGCTTTGCAACCGACACATTAATTGTTTCTGCAGGAGGAGGTTTCGGTCTTGGCGCAGAGGGCGCAATGGGCACGGCTGGTTCTGGCTTCAAACTGTTTGTCAATGATACGCAGATAATCAATGAAATAGAAAATGTTAGTATGTCAATGGCGAGAATTCAAAAGGTAAGCTATATTAAATTTGGCGAAAGAGTTCAGATTACTACCATAGTAGGCGTGGATTTCGCTAAATACGCAAGCATTTACAGTAGCACCTTTGTTGCCGAAAGTGGAGACATACCTCCAAATCCGGAAAACGACACGGTTGTAGTTGGGAAACGGGTAAGTGACCCTTGGAAGAACGGGACGTTATTTTGTAATGTAAATGATGATGTTGAAATCATTTGGACTAATGCAACTGCGCGTCCGCCAAAAAATGAGACTTATACTGGTCATGTTTCGGCTGTTCTCCAGGAGATCGGAGGCTTCGGCGTCGTAGGGCCTTCAGATTCTGCTGTTCATATTCCAATTTCTAAGGCTGAAAGTTTTTTTGGAACCGATGAATGTGACATGATAATTGTGAAATTAGAAAACGATGACAAGGCAACGATTGACAGCACTTCTAATGCCATAAGGAATGCTTTCGACAGGCAGGTCCAAGTGATGTCTGCGACAGCTGTGCTTAACATTCTTTCAAGTGTTTTCTCGATCATCGAACTTTTCTTGGGTGGAATTGCTGCCATCTCGCTTCTAGTGGCAGGCATAGGGATAATGAATATTATGATTGTTTCTTTGATGGAACGTACGAGAGAGATAGGTATACTGAAGGCTTTGGGTATGAAAAGTCGGACAGTGCTTTTGGTTTTCCTAAGTGAGTCGGTGATAATTGGCTTGATGGGTGCAGCGATTGGCATAGTTTCAGGTTGGGTTTTGGCGAACGTGGTTGCACTGTTCTTTCATGGAGGAGGTGTATTCTTTGGAAATCAAGCTACAGGAACAGGTGGAATCACGATAACTCCTGTTTTAACCCCAACGGTGTTCCTAGGAGCCTTGGTCTTCGGCGTAGGAGTCAGCGTAATCTTTGCGCTTTATCCAGCTTGGCGAGCTTCAAAACTTAAGCCAGTAGAAGCTTTAAGATACGAATAAAAACAATTCTGTAGCAGAGGCTTTCGCTTTGGTTAAAAGACTTTACCCTAAACAACCAGTTATAGGCGTAGGCGCAGTCGTAATCTGCGATGGCAAAATTCTGCTTGAGAAAAGAAAAAATGAGCCTGGAAAAGGAAAATGGAGTATTCCCGGCGGCTTAGTAGAATTGGGCGAAAATGTTGAGCAAACAGTAATACGAGAAGTTAAGGAAGAGACAGGTCTTGAGGTTGAAAAGCCTGAACACATTGACATTGTCGACAACATAACCAGAGATGAGAATGGCGAGATAAAGTATCATTTTGTCATAATTGACTATTTCGTGAAGCTTAAAGGCGGAACAATGAAAGCCACGAGCGATGCGGAAGAATTGAGGTGGGTCACATTTGACGAAGTGGAAAAATACGATTTAACAAAAACTTTCAGAGAATTCTTCCAAAGAAACAAACAAAAACTAGAAAAACTCAACTCACACCTCTAAAGAACAGCCCTTGTTGGCTAGTACAAGGTTTTCCACTACTTTTTATAGATGCACGCGAAAACGTTCAAAAATTAAAATCGAATGTCAATGCACTTGAATTTGGCACTCAAATGAAGACAGAATCGTTAACTTGTTTTGTGTGCAAACGAGAAGTTCAATCTATATCCCAAACACACACCTGAAGCGATATTCTCCAAAATATAAAAAGGAAGAGGTTGAATTTTCCTAGACCGCTAAGTTTTCTTTTCTCCATATTCCGCTTTCTTCAACAAGTTTTTTAGGTGTAGAGGTAACTATGAGGTATGTAGAAGGGAAAATCGGATGAGTGAAGAGTCTATTAAAATCCCTATAGAGTATCATATTAGTACAACTTCAGATTGGACAAAATTTCAAATTGCTGAGGGCGGTTGGTGGAGCAATAGAGAAGTCGAATGTCTGAAGGGAAGTGATAGACTCAGGGAAGCGATCGAGTTCGATGAGAAAACAATAGCAATAAGCAAAGCTCCGTATGATACAGCCTTAGTCGAAGTTAAAGCAACGTGCACTTTGAATATAGACAAAAAATACCTTGATTCTCAAATATCTTATTTGATAACAAAAGGAGACATAGAATCAACGTCAGTTAGAATAATCGTTCTAGGTAAAGAGATAGAAAGAAAGACTAATTCATTCAAAATTTCGGGAAATCCTCAAAATCCTATGCCGTTTAAGGTTTTCAACAAGTCCACTTGTTTCTGCTTTCTTAGAACGAGTGGGAAAATTTGACGACGATAGAAGGTCAATAGAGTTCTTGCGTTTAATCTCTTTTTTTATAGACTACTTACATGATTCTACCTTTTTGACTGTGTTTCTATTCACGGGGCTAACGCTATTAGGTATAGGTATTTTACTCTACATGGCTGAGATAGTGACAAGTTTACTTCTTTTGATTGGAATAATTTATGCGGGGGCTTTCATATTTTGTGCTGGTTTTGTTTACCAAAGAAGATTGAAAAAACGATTCACTAAGTATTTAGACGTTTTATCCCAACCCACTTTGATGAAATCTTCTGAGTATGAGAGTTTGGTCACAGCGATGGAAGAAAGATTAGCACATCAAATAGAAACGCTTGCTGAAACCGAAACAAAGTTAAAAGATTTGGAAAAGGAGCGGGAGCAAATAGAGAGGCAACTCAAGGAATTTCTAGATAAACGTAAGAAGGCAGGAGATTAAACGATGTCTGCTGATGAAGAGTTAAAGAGGTCAATGAAAAAATACGAAGAAAAAGCGAAAGAGTTACTAGCAAAGAAAATTTTAAAGATGTCGGAAGAAGAATTCTTCCCTTCTGGTCTAAAGACTCGTATCCAAATTTTGACAATTATTTGCACAATCTCATTGTTTCTTTGTGGACCAATTATGGGTTGGCTCTATACTGAAATGGCTAAAGGAGTGCTTTCAATTAATCTGTTCATAGTGTATTTATTTCCCATGTCATTTTTGGGAATTATTACCGCTATTGCATTGATTACTAAAACTCCAACAGAATGAATTTGACTTAAACAAAGCCGATAGGTGGAGTCTAGATGAAAAAGTCTAGAGAAAGAGAACTAGCAATACTTAGGTCACAGGCTAGACAGTTAGAAGTGACAATCGATAATGTTACTTATATAAGCGCTGAATTCCTTGAAGAGCAATATCACAAGCTTCGGAGCAATTTAGTCTCGTTAGACCCAAACGCCGACAAGTGTCTATCCGATTTTAGAACGAAGGGCTTTGGCGGTTCACTAATGATTGACCTCGTAGAATTGCGGGAGAAAGTGAAGATTGCACTACAGCAGATGAACGCCTATCTAGATGCCGAGCTTCCTCAGTTAGGTAACAAGTCTAAGACCAAACCGGCTATTATCGAAAAAGAAATCAATGTTCCAGAAGAGATTTTGCAGAGCTTACCACCGGAAGTTAAAAGAACAATTGAAGGAGTACTCTACAACTATCAAGGCGACTTCACAGATTTCTGTTTCTGGGGTATGCGAAAAGCTCTCATCGATGCCATACGCATTCGGTTTCTGAGAGACGAAAAAGAGAAGATGTTGTATGACCAGAATGACAATCCTTACAGTCTGTCCAAATGGATAGAATTGACAAAACAGGAAAAATACATCAGTGGTTCTATAGCAACCAATCTAAATAGTCAGGTAAAGGTTTTTGGAGACGTAGCCTCTCACGACTATATGGCGAATCTTCAAAGAGAGGAAATCCGACCGGTTATGACATATCTAAGAATGGCACTTTCAAGAATGTACTATAGAGAGAGAACGAATTGAGGTTTCCAAGTAGTCAGCTCGTCGAAATAATGATAACCTCGGAGTGTTGATAATTATTCTGTGTTTTGTGTGTGAGATATCACACTGTGTATTAGATATGACTGTGTGCCCAGTATGAGGTAGCATAATAGATATAGTAAGAGTATTTGTGTGTGTTTGGGGTTCAATCTATATATCCTACGGAAAAATCGTAGTTTTTAAAGGGTTTATTTAAAAACCAAGCGTTTATTCAAGGAGGTATCTGACGATTGGTCTAAGATAACTTGGAATATGCGTGGTGATGATTTCAGAAATTATGGCTAATAAAAAGCCAGAGATAAGCCAAATTATCACTCCTTCAGTTACACCATGTTCAGAAATCGCAGTTAGAAATGCTATTAGATTGGACAACCAATGCAAGATGGCGAACAATTCCTTGAAATCTTCTAATAACCCACGTAATACTCGTTCCATATCCTAATCTGCACCAACTGTTAGGCACAAGAGGGAGTTGAGGCGAACAAGAATGCTGCTTCTTCCGAAACAACAAGCTGTTCCTCCCTCTTGTGCCATGACAAATTATGAAAGTGCAAATATAAAATCATTCTGAATTGTGGTTGAACGGACAGTATGCCTATAAAGACGGCGGGTAACGATTTTCTGTCAGCAAGCATGGAGGTGAGAATGTATGGGGAAAACAAAGAAGGAAGAAAAGACAACATTCGCACAAAGCACACTTGATAGAGCCTTTACGATTCTAAAAAGTCTGGGAAAACCGTCAACCAGCCATGAAATCTCAATTATAATGGGTATTAAAGATCTCGAACGTGGAAGAGCGTTGGTAAGGCGTGTGATGACAAAGCTGGCAGAACAGGGGAAGGTCAAGATAACAAAGGAAGGACATCAATACAGATACAGCGTAGCGTAGGATATCATTTAGCGAACATTCGTTTTTTTCTTTTAACATCTAAGTTTTATAGGTCTTTGTCTAATCTTAAATGT
>Ga0209725_1000743_pt1 | contig 19196 bp, 15 predicted proteins | sample I18A1metaG_FD_184145 | JGI IMG/M metagenome (GOLD analysis project Ga0209725, IMG submission 184145) | Lake sediment bacterial and archeal communities from Gulf of Boni, Indonesia to study Microbial Dark Matter (Phase II) - ​I18A1 metaG... | ecosystem: Environmental > Aquatic > Freshwater > Lake... | reverse complement strand
CCCCGACATCAAAATTCGAGGGGACATGAACGCCCTCTTGATAGGAGATCCGGGAACCGCCAAGTCGCAACTATTGCAATACGTGGCAAGAATCGCTCCACGAGGCCTATACACTTCTGGTAGGGGAACCACCGCTGCCGGCTTAACCGCGGCCGTGCTACGAGAACGAGGGGGAGGAATGAGCCTCGAGGCAGGAGCCCTGGTGCTCGCGGACAAGGGTGTTGCCTGCATCGACGAGATTGACAAGATGCGACCCGAGGATAGAGTAGCTATACATGAAGCCATGGAGCAGCACACCGTTTCAGTCGCGAAAGGTGGAATCGTGGCAACCCTCAACGCTCGAACAGCCATACTGGCGGCGGCCAACCCAGCCTTGGGAAGATACGAGCCCTATCGGACGGTGGCGGAGAACATAGCTCTTCCGGTCACGATTCTGTCAAGGTTTGACCTCATCTTTGTGTTGAGAGACGTGCCGGAAAAGGAACTGGACGCGAAGATGTCGGAGCACATCCTCGACCTCCACAAAACGGGCATCGCCCCAGTGGAGCCTCCCATACCTTCGGATCTCCTTCGAAAGTACATCAGCTACGCCAGAAACATAAAGCCCGTACTGACCGAGGAATCCCTGCAACGCCTCAGAGATTTTTACCTAACCATGCGTTCGGCCAGCGAAACCGAGGGGACGCCCATAGCCATCACCGCTCGGCAACTCGAGTCTCTGGTTCGACTGGCTGAGGCTAGGGCACGAGCTGCCTTCCGGAAGGAGATTCTCGCCGAAGACGCCGAGGCCTCCATCGCCATAATGAAGAAGTCGCTGGAAGAGGTTGGAATCGACGTTTCATCCCACAAATTGGACATCGATCTGATCATGACCGGCAAACCCAAGAGCTTGCGTGACAAACTAAGCGTTGTCTTAGGAGCCATAGTCGAGATGGAAAGGGAAACAGGTATGGTAGAAAAGTCTGCGCTTCTAGAGAAACTCGAAACCGAGTATGAGATAACGGGCCCTGAAGCAGAAACACTCATCAGAAAAATGCAAAATGAGGGAACCATATACTCACCCAGAGAGGGATACCTCAAGAAGACCTAGACTTTTCAAGAGATACCCTACCATTTTCACTTCCGCTTTCGGAAAACCTTGCCGCCGTCGCTGTACTCGCCGGTGACGTATTCGAATCCGGCCTCAACGAGCTCACAGGCCTCGTTCGCATCATGGGCAACTCTCACGGTGAAGTCCTCGCTGGGTTGGTTAAAGTATGCTTGGTCAAGGTTGATGTAAACCATTGTGGATTGAATGCATTTGTGGCCGAGCACCTTCTTGACGTGTAGGATGTCCTTGGTCTTGTGGTATTCCATAGTGTCCTTCCAGTGCCGCAGAGTGACGAAAGTTATGCTTTCCAGCCTTGGATTCGCAAGTTTCATCGCGGCCCTTTTTCGCTGAATACGGAATCTCTGGTACATATAGTCAACGTTAGTTATGAACACCCTCTCCGCCCTCTTTGGCAGCCTCTCAAGCATATCGATGAGTTTCCTGGAAACTTGAACTACTCTCGGATTGTGGCCTTTCACGGGATGATTTATCGCAATAGCTTTGTTTTTTCTGTCAATGTCAATCCATCTCATCCTTATAAGCTCCCCGGGGTCGGCTCCGGTCTCTTTTAAACCTTGCAGAAACGTATCCGTCACTTTGCCACAGCGGGCGATTAATTGGTCGATTTCCTCTTCCAATGAGATGAATGGCAGTGTTTCTCGACGCCTGTAGATGGGTGGCCCCCCACCTCATGGCTTCATGGCGCAGAAATCGCTCTATAGCCCTGAAGCCGTCCTCTCTGATGCGGCGCTTCATCTGGCTGAAGTGGGCCTCGGTTGGAACTTCATCCTCATATCCGCAGATGCGGCGGAGGTAGGGGTTTCGCCTCAACCGTTTCACCAAATCCTTTACGTAGGGGATCTGCTCCAGCTGACGGAGCATAAGAGCCCGCAAGTCCGACTCTGGGCTGTACTTCACAGGCCTTCCAGGCCCCTCCAGAGGATAGGCTGGATAGGGGTTAAATCCAACATCTCGAACAATAGCTTGGGGGAGCCGGTCTCCTTCATCGCTTACCTCCATAGAGGAGGCTGGCTCCCAAAATAAGCCTTCAAGAATTATTCATTCATGCGCGCTGCGAGAAGAGGTGTAAGCCTAAGAACCGCCCTAAATCCCAAAAGAGGAATAAAAACCATTTTTCATCAATTATTTAATTCGCCCGCGCACGTCATCTTTGCTTAACACCTATTGTGTTAATGTTTGTTTATCCGCGTAGTTACAACTGAAAATATCTTTGAAGTTAGATATTCTAGGGCTCCACCTTTAATCTGGAAACTCGGAGCCACCGTGATAGAGAGGCCTCTTATTGCCTTCAGGGTTCTTTTAAAATCTACGTTGAGAATAGCAGCCACAATTGTGGATATTTCCCTTTCACCCCAGCCACAAAAAACGCTTTTATTTCTCGCGGTTAATTCCTTCGCTTCATCTATCATTTTTTGATCTATCTTTGATGTTGAAATCAAAATCGCTGCATGAATCTGCTTGGCATGTCTCAAGACCATTTCAAACTTATGAAAGATTCCCACTTTCTCCAGATCAATCTTGCTTTTCCAGTTTTTACACTGCACGTAGGCATTTATCGGGGTAACATCTGCTGAGAGCTTTAAATCCTGTGCTTCAAGATCGATACCTAAGTCTCCATGAACAGTCTCTCTGCAGATTTCTCTAAATTCGTTGATGAAACGGGATAAAACTTTGACGGTAGGTGACCCCTTTAAAAACACCAGTGAAACAGACCCGAAAAGATGGACGAGAGAATCAACGCTTGGCTTCTCGTATAGAACCTTCGGATCCTGATATGCTACTTCAAGAAGAATTCTCGCATCTTCGAGAAGCTCCTTCCTGCTGTAGGTGGCCGCATAATCCCGAATTTCTCTTTCTCTTTTAACTATGTTCTCAGCTAATTCACTAAACTGTTTTCTGCCAATGTAATCATTGTAGTAGAAGGCTAGGGGAGGAGAGAGGGCATTGTCAATGAAGGTAAGACCGTATTTATCGGCCAGATCGGCTTCCACAATCGGCTTAATGGTAGATGCTTTTCTACACCCTATGGAGCAATGCGAGCAAAACTGATCAGCCATAAGAATTAAGCTGGGCTCAGTTATCTTAGCGCGTTCAATGGGGCAGTTGGTTAACGTCTGAATGGAACTTATAATGGCGTAGGGATCGTCAAGAATGCGCCACATGCACTTCCTGGCAACATCAAAAGGGCTTTCTCCCTCTGTTGCGCTATAGACCTCCAAGAGGGCGGATCTAATATAAGGTGGAATACCTCCACTAACTTGCCAAATGAGATTAGTCAGTCCCGATTTTATTTTCCTATCCAAAACTTCGTTTACTCCAGTCACAACAGTTTCTGTTTGAGGCCTGCTAAGGGCTGGGAGACGTAGTATTTTAGGATGCAAAGCTTCGAAGGCTCTTTCCACCTCTCGCGAGGATGTCTCTGAACTCGTCAGTATAATAGTCTGATTAAGACCTTTTAATTCCCAAACCTTTTCAGCAAGTTCTATTAGATTTGCCCAAACCTCCTTTCTTCTTACTATGTAATTTATTTCATCCAGAACGAGTATGCCATCTTCAATTTTCCTCTTTAACATCGCATCCACAGTTTTGTGAGCGACCCTGATATCGCTCAATCTTAAACAACTGAAGGAGTAAATCCGTCTGTCGTGAAGTCCCCTCAAGAATATTGGAAGCATGTTCAGGAAAGAAGTTTTGCCAAACAACCTTGGAGACAAAAGCATCGTCACAGTACTTTCTTCAAAAAATCCCTCTTTCCAAGCTTTGGAAAAGAAGTCTTGACGTGAGTCCAGAAAGAAAGGGTATTCCTCCGCTTTTTTGGTTGTTATTGCACCCGAGGGATAAACTTCTCCAAGACGCCCAGCCATTTTAAGCCCTCGAAATTTGTGGATAGAACGGAACATTTTTTCTAATCCACTCATGCAGGAGAGGAGGATAAATTTCAGCAACACGTTCTGTTTTGCTGCCTCCTATCTTTAATAGACCGGTTCTGTTCGCGGAATATACTAATACCCTGACAATATTTTGCTTGAGCCCACATTTTTCAGCAATTGCAGGTAGCCTAAGCGGACTATCGTGTGCAGCTAAACACGAAGCAACCACCTTGCAAAGACCAGACCGCCTACTATCGGTTAATAAATAATTCCAAAAACGTTCTAGTATGTTAAACGTGATAGAAACTTCAGTTAAAACTATACGATCAAGGTCCTCCTTTACATTTACATCGTTGAAGATTAAGGCTCGATAAAGATCCACATAACCCCCAACTTTAGCAGACTGATTATCTATGCCCAACTCATTAACTAAGGGCTCTTCCAATCTTGTGACTCTGCCAAAAAGCGGGGAGCGACCACTAACGTAAACTCTAAACGCTGTGGCAGGTCTCATAGTTAAGATCACAGTCGATGAACGTGAAGACTTTTCCAAAATACCTCTAACTAGGGAAGTGAACCCACGCACGCTACCTAGATCCTCAATATCATGAAAGAAAACTGCTATCTTATCACAATTCAACAAATCTCTTAAAGTAGAAACCTTCTGGCCGTCTAAATGAATGGACTGTGGTAATTTGCCTTCAGTTGAATAGTAGCAATAAAGATGAACTGTCACTAAACCTTTGCTAGCGTAGAAATCTTCGAGATGTTTGCAAGTAGCTTCATGGTAGTATCGCGATAGTCCAGTTATCGCCACAATTCGAGCATCGCTTAAATCAAAACCCTGGAGCCAACCCTTTAGAGCTGATTGTAATTTTTTCACCTTCCCACTTCGCTACAGAAATGTTGCGCAACAAAAATGTAGCATAATCCGCAATAAAAATGTTGCCATAATAAGAAAAGGCCTAGAACGCTACAGAAATGTTGCGCAACAAAAATGTAGCACGTTATATCTTAAATCTAGTTCTTTCCTAACTATACTAACTCTAAAAAATAAAAAGAAGAAGTAAGGGCGCCTAAGCGTTCTAAGAACTTCGAATATCTGCTTCTGCGTCTCCGAAGATTCCGTTAACATAGAAAGGGAAGGGGCTGGGGAGAGTCATCCCAATTTGGAGAAGCTAGTTCAAGCAGCGAGGAGAAGAGTGTTCCAGTGATCTGCCCTAACGTGCGCCTGTAAGAGGTCCTGAGCTGAAAATGCCGTTGCAACTGGAAACTATGACGGAGTACATACTTTCTTATAAAGGAGCTCTTATGGATATACGTCGCAAAACAGAAAAAAGAGGGGTTTGCGGGGGATATCTCTCGCGCGCGCAATCTGCTAGCTTTTTAGAAGTTTCGGTATGCTTTTCAGTAACAATAGCAAAGCCATACAGGAAAACAAACCACGCTCTTGCAAGCATATGATCGGTCCCTAGGAAGCCATCAAAGAGATGAAGACAGCTCTTATTTTCTTGGCACTGCTAGCATTCTAAGAAAAAGGCCAGCCACAAAATTCTTAAGTATGAGCAAAAAAGGGGGATTTGCGGGGGATGTCTCCGCTCGAGGAGGCTACCTCAAGAAGACCTAACTTTTGGCAAGTAGCCCTTTCTTCTTCCTTTTTCATTCCGACTTGTCACCTCCTTTGCTTTTAACTCGCCCATCGCGTTTATCGATGAGCATTAAACAGCTGATTTTTTGATGGATTCCATTAGAATCCAGATAAAATCCAAACCGCGTCTATTTGGCTCTAAATAGCTTAGATGCGCGGAAAAATGAAGTCTGAGAGCCCGTGATGATCTTGGATGGACCCTTCTGCGAAGCACATCCTTAGGACCCCCTCTCAAACATATTTGGATTCTATTAGGCGAGGTGTGTTGAAAACTATAGGGGGAGGGGGTGTGTCTGTGTGTGTTGCCGACAAAATCAAGCAATCGCGGAAGAGTTGAGGACAAAACAAAGGCTGTTCGCATCCCTGAGTTTTCATAAGCCACAAAAGGTTAAAAATCCCGCCTTTCCTATCCTTACGAGAGAGCCCAGCGGGGGATATCTCAAGAAGACCTGGCTAGGGAGCACACATTGAAAGTTGAAGAACTGCAGATACCCAAATCCGTAAAAGAGGTTATCATTGAGTCGGGAATCACCGAGCTCTATCCTCCGCAAGAGGAAGCCATACGAGCCGGAGCCTTAGAAGGGAGAAACCTCGTTTTAGCGAGCCCCACCGCTTCGGGCAAGACCCTCATCGCCGAGCTCTGCGCCCTCAAACACATCCTAGAAAGGGATGGAAAGGTCCTTTACCTAACCCCTCTGCGAGCCCTAGCCAGCGAAAAATACCAAGAATTCAAAAAATACACCACCATCAGGAAAAAGTATGGGAGACGCATCAGCGTAGGCATCTCTACTGGCGATTTTGACAGCAGCGACCCATGGCTCGAGAGACACGACCTCATCATCACCACGAATGAAAAATGCGACTCCTTGTTGAGGCACAGAACGCGTTGGATGGACGAAATCTCCCTCATCGTCGCAGACGAGGTGCACCTTCTTAACGAGGCTGAGCGGGGACCAACGCTTGAGGTGGTGCTAGCTCGGCTTATGCAAGTCAACCCAGACGCCCAACTCTTGGCCTTGAGCGCCACCGTGAAAAACGCCGAGGAGGCGGCTGAGTGGTTGAAGGCAGGCTTCGTCACGACTGAGTGGAGGCCAGTCGTGCTAAGGGAGGGCGTGCTTCTCCAGGAGGAGGTTCACTTCAAGGACGGGGGCGCCCTGAAGATAGAGAAGAGGTCTAGAAACCCGGCAATAAACCTCGCATTACACATCATGCGCTCCGGCGGGCAAGCGCTTATTTTTGCATCAACGAGGAAGAACTCGGTGAGCTTAGCCAAAAAAGCTGCAGGGGAAGTGACAACTCTGCTGTCCAAGCCCATGAAGCGCTCGTTGACAAGAGTCGCCGAAGAGGTTCTAACCACAGGTGAGCGGACGAGAATAAGCGAGCTCTTGGCCGAGCTCATCCGGCAAGGATCTGCCTTTCACCATGCTGGACTGGGTGGCGCCCACCGAGGGATCATCGAGGACGCTTTTCGAGAAGGCAAGATCAAGGTGTTGACCGCCACACCCACCTTGGCTTTTGGGGTAAACCTACCCGCTAGAATGGTCGTTATCCACGACTATAGGAGGTACGAGCCCGGGTATGGCTATTATCCCATCACCGTGCTGGAGTACAAACAAATGGCCGGGAGAGCTGGAAGGCCTCGCTACGACAAAATCGGCGAAGCCCTGCTCATCTCCAAAAACGAGGATGAGCGCGACTATCTGATGGAAAGCTACGTTTTCGCTGAGCCCGAGAGAATATGGTCCAAGCTGGCGGTGGAGCGCATCCTTCGATCCCACGTTCTAGCCACCATCGCCGCCGACTTCGCCCACACCGAGCAGGGAATTTACGACTTCTTCGGAAAAACCTTCTATGCGCATCAGTACGACCCGCGGGCCATCAAGGGGGTCATCACTAGAATTCTGAAGTTTCTTTATGATGAGAAGATGATAGAGGTGAGCGGAGAAAACGTTTACGCCACCAAGTTTGGACGCAGGGTCTCCGAGCTCTATATCGACCCTGTCTCCGCCGTCATGATACGAGACGCTCTGCTAAGCCGAGCGGATCGGCTCACCGACATCAGCTTCCTCCAAATGATCGCCCACACACCCGACATGTTTCCGAGGCTTCGCCCCTACTCAAGAGAAATGGACGAGCTAGCCCTGTTTGTGGACGAACACCGAGAAGAGTTCATGTTTGACGTGCCCGATGAGTGGGAAGACCGCATTGCCTATGAAGAGTTTCTGGGAGAAGCCAAGCTCGCGTGGGTGCTAGACGCGTGGATAGAGGAGACATCCGAAGACGAGACCATCGAGAAATTCCTAGTTCAACCCGGAGACCTGTATCGGCTCATCGAAACCGCGCGATGGCTCCTATATGCCTCACACGAATTAGCCGCTCTTTTCGGTCACAAGGACCTCCTCCATCACCTCGCTGGGCTTATGGAGCGCGTTGAAAAGGGGGTGAAAGCCGAACTGCTGCCGCTAGTCAGGCTGAAGGGAATCGGCAGAGTCAGGGCACGCGTCCTCTACGATGCTGGACTAAAGTCCCTGGAGGACCTAAAAAGGGCTCCCCTCGAAAACCTAACTAAGCTGCCCCTTATTGGACCCAAACTCGCCAAGAAGATCAAGGAGCAAGTGGGTGGATTTGTGCGATCGGAAGATTGGGAAAAACTCAAGAAGGGGGAAGCCTGGGAACAACAAGCCCTAACCGAATACTAATAGCCCTTGACGCGTTAAGCAATTCTCAAGTTAGTGGAGACCAGCAGCTCGACTAAGGCTATGGGCGCATTAGTGGCTGCCGTAAGTAATAAAGATGAAAATGTTGTCCCTAAAGTACCTGTCATGCTAGAAGAGTTAATATGTCGAGGGATGCGCGCGTCATGTCGGGGTTATGCCTAGGTAGAGCCTTCCGAAGTCTGGGTGTGCGAGGAGATTCTCCGGTTTCCCCTCGAAGAGTATTCTCCCGCTGACAAGTAGGTAGGCTTGGTCCCCTATTTCTAGGGCCTTCTTCGCGCTCTGCTCCACTAGCACGATGGTCATTCCAAGCTCGTCCCTCAACTCTATAACCTTGTTCATCATCTGCGTTGCAATTTTCGGTGCGAGGTCGGTTGCCGCTTCGTCCAGCATCATGACTTTCGGCCTTCTGAGCAAGGCCATGGCTATCGCGAGCATGCGCCTTTCGCCACCGCTCAGCGTCCCGGCCCTCCTGTCTATGAATTGCTTTAGGATCGGAAACATTTCGACGACCTCGTCTACTCTGCTCTCCAGCTCCTCCTTACCCTTTTTCCTCAGCATGTATCCAGCCATGACGAGGTTATCGTGGACGCTCAGCTCCGAGAATACGTTTCCGAGCTGGGGCAAGTATGCCACACCCATCCTGGCTATTTCATACGGGGGCCGGCCCACCAGAGGCTTGTCCATGAAGAGTATTTCCCCGGAGTGTACGGTGGCGAGCCCAGATATGCTGTTCAGAAGTGTGGTCTTCCCAGCTCCGTTCGGCCCCACGACCACCGTTATCTCCCTCTCCTTGGCGGTCAGGTTGATGTCAAAGAGGACTTCGAGCTTCCCATAACCCGAGTTCAGGTCTCTTATGTGCAACAAGCTTAGCTCACCCTACCCTATGTAGACTTCTATGACCTTCGGGTTGTTCATTACACTGTCTGGGTCTCCCTCGGCGATTATCCTCCCCATGTCCATGACGTAAACGTGGTCGGCGTATGGTAATGCTATGTCTATTCTGTGCTCTATGGCGAGGAATGTGATTCCCAGATTCTTCTTGAGTTTCACTATGTTGGAGAAGATCTCATGTGAGTAGGTGGGGTCAACGCCTCCTATGGGCTCGTCTAGCGCTATCATTTTTGCGCCGCTCATCAAAGCTCTCCCCAGCTCCAGAAGCTTTAGTTGGGCTCCGCCGAGTTTGTGGGCGGGTTCGTTCCATAGGTCGGAGAGAGCTACTTGTCTGAGAACGTTTAGCGCCTCCCTTATGTCCTCCTCCTCGCGCTCTATCCACGCCGCCTTTAGCGGAGCTTTCAGGAGGCTCTCCCCAGGGTTTGCTCTGGGAACCAGCAGGTTCTCCAGGACTGTTAGCTTTAGAAATGGGAGGGGTATCTGAAAGGTTCTCGCCAGCCCGGCCCTGTATCTCTCGTGTGCGGGCCAGTCAGTTATGTCTTTTCCCTCAAAGATTACCCTGCCCTCGTCGGGTTTGAGGACGCCCGTGACGAGGTTCAATAGGGTCGTCTTGCCGCTACCGTTTGGGCCTATCAGCATGGTGATCGACTTCTCGTCCACGCTTAGGTCAACATCGTTTACGGCCACCAATCCGCCGAAAGCCTTCCTTAGGCTTTTAGTTTCGAGCATATTAACCATGTGATGCTCCTCGCTCTTTAAGACAAAAAAGAAGGGGGGTCTATTTAAGGTTTAAAGCGGTATGGCCCACGATATCTCGTCTGCGGCGCCAGAATAGAGTGCTACTTTAGCCCACTCGTACGTGCCAGGGGTGAGTTCCAAGATCGCGTATAGCTCATAGTCGGCGGGCGCCCTGTCTCCCTCAGGACCGAGTATGACCCAGCCGCTGGCGCCGAAGTAGGACTTAGCTATGTCTGGGAGCACCTCCATCACGGCGTCGGCGTCGTACTTATCCGTAGCCATTAGGCAGAGGGAGTATATCCATACTATGTCATATGAGCCATACACGTAACAGTCAGGCGTCCTCCCGAGTGTCGCCTCACAGTGCTCCTTCACCTTCATATATTTCGGCGAGAAGCTTGGTGCGTATATCGTGTTAACGAACTTAACGTCCGCAGCGAACTTCCCAACCTCCGGCTCCGTCGCGCCAGGGTACAAGCAAGTGCCGTCGCTACCGAACCACCTCACATCCCACAGGACATCGTGCTTCTTCGCATCCATGAAGAACACCGTGAACTCACCGAAGGCAATGTAGAGTACGCCAACCTTATCAGCGCCGTGCTCGGCCACGAGCCTCCCCACTATGTCAGCCAGCGTTGTGGCCTCAAGCGTGAACTCCTTCGGAGGTGGAGTGGCATACCTCACGACTTCCTCTGAGAAGGTCCCCCCAAGCTCCTTGAAGCGTTTCTCAGTGGCATCCTTCAGGCCGTCGCCCCAGGCGTCACCCCTCCAGACCGGAACCACGTGCGTAACTCCGGCGTCCCACATCAGCCTGGCGATGGCCGGACCCTGAACTAAGTCGTTCGGGCAGGCCCTGTATATGTAATCGTCTACTATGGACAGTGCTGGGGCCGTGGAGGAGGGGCTGAAGATCAGTAGCCCGTTGGCGTCGGCGTAGGGCTTAATTGCCGTCACCTCGGAGCTGGCCATCGGCCCCCAGTATAGCTCGACTCCCCTGCCGTGCAGAGTGGTAAGCTTCTCTAGGGCTGTGGCAGGCAGTGTTCCAGTGTCCTCTATCTCGAGTTTAATCCGCCATTCAGCCCCCATCTTCCCAAGGAACTCATTTACATCCTTCGCGGCTAACTCGAGGGCTGCTTTGCTGTTTTCGCCATACATTCCCAAGTCTCCGGTTAGCGGCGCTAGGCATCCGATGGATATGTCGCCCTTCAGGCCGACTGGTGGCGCGGCTGGGGCTACCAACGGCGCAACGACGTAGCCGATGCCCACACCCACTAGTAACGACACGATGACTGCCGCAGTCAAAACCGTTTTTGTAACAGCTGCCATATCCAAACACCTTTACACACTTAAAATATAACTAGTATTAAAAACTTTTTATGGAGCTCTATTGGTTTACTTTGGCCTAGCTTATGCTTTAGTGTACTGAATCCTCGCTGACAGAAGACTTAACAGAACTGATAGAGATTCTCGTTGATTCTTAGGGTTTTAGTACGTGAGGGCTCTAATAAACTACCACCTAGAGTGAAACAAAATCCATAAAAAGGAGGCACCACAAAACGCTGTGTTCCATAGTCTCCGGAGGCTTAGTGACACGACGGATTTAACCACGCAGCCAGCGATCCACTTATAGCGATCCTCCTTATAAAGGGAAGTCGAGGCGAGGCCTACTGAAATTGAGCCTAATCCGCTGAGTGCCGCCTAGTGCCGCCATTCCGGTAAACCTTTTAAAGCTTTTGGGGCACTACTATTAGCTAGGTAAAAGAGAATGATAGAACTTCTGCTTAGAGACGCGATTATGTACTCGTGTCTCTTAATCCTCATGGGCTTAAGCATCACGTTGGTCTTCGTGGCCACGAGGGTTTTCAACTTCGCGGTAGGCTCACTAGTAACCATAGGGCTGTACGTCGTACTGACGGGTGTCAAGCTGTGGGGGGGCAACCCATACTACTACGTGTCCCTGTGCTTCGTGGTCGGGAGCATTATGGGCTTGGCTTTGTACAAGCTACTAGTTGGGCCTCTCATGAGGCGTGGTGCTGGCGACATCACCCTAATGATGGCCACGATGGGCTTCGACATAGCTCTCGTGGCGATCCTAAACATATACGCCGACTATCTATCTAGAGTGCATAAAGTGATGTCCAGATTGTTCCTGCTTGAGGGCCTAGACTTCAACGTGGCGGGCAATCCGGGTCTGTCGATAGTTGCGCCTGTGACAGCCTTTAGCTTAGTAGTGGCACTTTACCTGTTCCTCACCAAGACGGCGTTCGGCACGGCCATCAGGGCGACCATAGAGAATCCGTTCCTCACCAGCCTCATGGGAATAAACACCGAACTAGTCTACACCGCCTCATTCATAATTGCCGGGGGATTAGCCACCCTAGCCGGGGGTCTAACCTCCCTGATGACCCAGGGAAATCCAGACACGGGTATGAGCATCATCGTGAGCATGTTCGCTAGCAGCATATTGGGAGGACTCTACAGCATTTACGGGCCCGTACCCGGCGGACTCCTCATAGGACTCACCGAAATCCTAGGAATGTACTTGCTATCAATATGGCTCGGCTACTGGATTATACCATATCGACCCATGTTGCCTCTAATAATAATGGCCCTTACCCTGCTGGTGATACCGAGGGGGCTCGCCGGAGTCTGGGCGACGTTCTCAGCTCGGGCGCTCCCAGCTCTAAGGATGAGAAGGCGGAGTGAGAGACGATGATCCCGTACTTATCCCTCATAATGGACGTTCTAGCGCTCTTCGCGGTGTACATGATTATCACCGTGAGCCTCAATTTGGAGGTCGGATACGCTGGAATACCGCAGTTCGGCAAGGTTCTAGTCGTGGCGACGGGGGCCTTTGTGGCGGGAGCCCTACCAGGCAGGCTAATGGCCCTCATGATGGGATTACCCGTCGGCGAGGAATACATTGCTCAAAACGCTAAAATCATGACCATAATCTCGCGAAACCTTCAGACCAACCCGGCACTCTCGATAGGGCTGCTCCTCCTAACGCTGGTGGTGGCGGCGGCGGCTGGCGCCGCGATGGGCATCATCGCGTCGCGACCTGCCATCAGGCTCCGCGAGGCCTACCTAGGCATAACGCTTCTGTCCATGGGTGACACCTTAGTAGTCATCGGGCACAACTTCCCCCCCTTAATCGGGGGGCCGTTGGGCGTCGCTGTGCCGGACCCCATGGCGTGGGTCGGGAGGGAGTTCAGGTTCCCGGCCATGTCCATAGTCATGTTGATGGTGGCGGTGGCCGTGCTAGTTTTCGCCGAACGCCTAGTTAGGTCACCCTTTGGAAGGACCTCCAGAGCGATGAGAGACTGTGAGCTGGCCACCAAGGTGATGGGGAAGGACATAGTTCGACTGAGGACCAGCGTTATCACCGTAAGCTCGGCCCTAGGCGCCCTTGGAGGAGCCTTATTTGCATTCTACAGCGGCATGGTAGTCGCGGCAGGGTACGACAAGGCCGGGTGGACCTTCTGGCCGTGGGCCTACATGATACTGGGCGGCACCGCCAACAACATCGGAGTGACAGCAGGCGTCCTAATCTTCTTAATCGTCAGGAGGCTCATCATCTTGTACAAGGGGGCGCTCGCATTCATCGTCCCCTTCGACCCAGTCTGGGTAGAGCCGCTGCTCCTGGGGCTCTCGCTGATGTTCATCGTGATGTTCAAACCGGGGGGCATCATCCCGGAGAAGCCAACACACACGTTAAGCCCAGAAAGAATCAGGGAGATCATGACCGCTGAATCAGAAGAGCCAGCAGAGGAGACAAGGAAAGAATCTAAACGCAGCCCCAGCTAACTCCCCTTTTTGACGTCAAACGGCGATTTCTTAGCTGAAAACAAGCTTTCCCTAACAACATTACCAACTTTTATATCTCTTCTGAGAACAATCTGTCCTGTCCAGAACCATTCCTACTCAGTGTTCCTCGCTTGAGGCTAAGAAAATGGGCGCAATAGTAGCTGCCGTTAGCAAGAAAGACGAAAATGTTGTCCCTAAGGTAATCGTCATGCTAGAAGAGTTAATACATCGAGGGATCGACGCCCACGGGATCGCCGCGCCCAATCTGGCAATCGTCGCTAAGTCGATCGAGGAATTGGTGAGTGAAAATGTCGAGTCTGGCGCAGCTTTGGGTCATAATCTCTCCCGTATCCATTTAAGGGATCGCCCACAGCCAGTTCAGGGAGAAGACTTTTCGCTTGTGTTTGAAGGTCGTTTGTTCCCACCCCCTCACGTGTCTGAGGTTGACGAGGTTATGAAGCAACTTAAGCCTAATCCTCAGAGAAACGCGGGCTACGTCATTGAGAGACTTAACGGATCATATGCCTTCGCCATCGCGTACCCCGGTATGGTGCTCGCTGGAAGAGACACTATGGGAACAACCCCGCTTTATTACGGTGAAAATGAAGCCACCTGCGCCATAGCGTCCGAGCGCAAGGCCTTGTGGGCACTTGGGACAAGGAACGTGAAATCGTTTCCCCCCGGAAACCTGGCCGTGATCAGCGCAGAGGGCTTCTCCTTTAAGCCTGTCAAAACCATAACACGGCCCCCTTTAGAGTCTTTGGAGATGGAGACGGGGACCAAACGTCTACAAGACCTTTTGCTGGAATCCACGAGGAAGAGGGTTTCGGATGTTGAGAGGGTTGCGGTGGCCTTTTCAGGAGGCTTAGATAGCAGCGTCGTCGCTGTGTTAGCCAAAATGTGCGGAGCAAACGTTCATCTCATTTCGGTGGGGTTGGAAGGCCAGCCTGAAGTTCGGTATGCGGAAGCGGCGGCTGAAGCGCTAGGGTTACCTATTCGTCTCCAAACGTATACGATGAAAGATGTGAGCGACGTTCTCCCAAAGGTTTTGTGGTTGATTGAGGAACCTGATGCAGTGAAAGCTGGCGTCGCCATCCCGATTTACTGGGCAACTGAAGCTGCTTCAAAATTAGGATGCAGAGTTCTCTTGGCCGGGCAGGGAGGCGACGAGCTCTTTGGAGGCTACCGCCGATACCTAGAAGAATACGCTCAATCCGGTGCCTCTGCAGTGCAAGACGCCATGTACCGCGACGTAGCCTTGTCTTACGAGACAAACTTTCAAAGAGACAATAAGGTCTGCTCCTTCCACAAGGTGGAGTTACGGCTTCCCTTCGCAGACCGTGAGGTCACACACTTTTCATTAGGCTTGCCCCTGAGTCTAAAGATTGATTCCACCACAGATCCCCTTCGAAAGAGGGTGTTGCGGCGAGTGGCTCAAAGTTTAGACATGCCTCCCTTCGTTGTTAATAAAACCAAGAAGGCCGTTCAATACGCAACTGGAGTAGATAAAGCCCTTCGAAGGCTAGCGAGGGGGAAAAGGTTAACTTTGCGGAGTATGCTTAAGGAAGTTTTCCGGAAAGTGTATCCGAGTGTGGAACTGTGAAATATGAAAGTGGCTATTGTTAAGTGGTTGCTCGTTGAAAGAAAGGAGATTCTTGCTGTCCACGCAGCCCTTCACATATCGCTCTCCGAAGGGGTCCCTCCTCCCTCGGAGTTCGTATCCTCACATAATTTGCTCCTAATCCTATGAACTCTGAACCGGGTGTCGTGATCACGTTCCTTCTAAGAAACTCCCTGTACAGGTCTACATTCTCCTTCCCGACAATGAATATGGGAACGACGGGAGAGGTTTCAGCGACGACGTAATCGTTCGCGTTGAATTCGGCGATGAGCCTCGCCTTAACGTGCTTAATCTTCTCCTTGCACCGCTGGAGGAACGCTTCGTCCTCGAGGGCCTTCTGGGCGAGGAGGGCGGCGATGCTGTTCACCGAGAAGGGCACGTCCACTTTCTCCAGGAACTCGCCTAGTTGGTCACCGCACACGGCGTATCCCACCCTTAAGCCTGGGAGGCCGAAGCCCTTGGAGAAGGAACGGGTGACGATGAGGTTTTCGTAGGTCTCCGCTAGGCTTAGAGCCGATTCCTTCTTCTCCATGAACTCTCCGTAAGCTTCGTCAAGGATCACTGCCACGTCCTCCTTGGAGGCTTTCTGCACGATCTCCTCAACATCCTTTAAGGCGATGGTTTGTCCCGTGGGGTTGTTCGGGTTGTCTATGTATACCAAGTCGTAGGACCCATTGATTTCATCAAGAAACACCCCTACATCAAACTTGAAATTTCTCTCCTTCAAGAGCGGCACGTACTCGTATTTCGCTCCCAAGAGCCTTGCCTCTAGAATGTACTCAGTGAACTGGGGGCAGTATCCCAGAACCTTCCTTCCTTTTCCAAGGAAGAGGAGGTTTATCCTTTCAAGGACGTGCATAGAACCCCCGCCCAAGAGTACATGTTTGACGCTGGCGACCTCGCTCCAGTACTCCGCTATCTTGTCCTTCAACTGGGAATAGTACGCTTCCTTAGGGTATCTCTCCACGTCAGAACGCTCGATCTCCTTGAGGGCTTTCCTCACGAGGGGCGAGCAACCGAAGGGGTTTTCCCCCAGGGAGCAGTCTAAGAGTTTCTCCTTACTCACTTCCCGTCTCTTCAGCTCCCTCCAATAATCGTGCACGTAGGACTCGCGTTCAAACTCAGGTAGATGGCTTTTGATCCTCCTAAGAACGCCCCTAGTTGTTTCCCTTCTATTCAAGTTTCGTGCCTCCTCTGTCCCTTTACCTTAAGTACAGAACGATACTAAGGGTTATGTGTTTTCTTATGGCGCTGTCATCCCATCTCCGGTGGGGGCGCATACTTAAGGAGAGAAGGGAAAGGTTCGGGTTTATAGTGCTGTCCACAGAACACTCTCAAAGTTAAGATTCCCAAAATTCTGCTGGTTTTCTTGGTTTTCCGCCGCTGCGGATGTTGAAGGGGCAAACAGTGATGCAGGTGGAGCAGTCCACGCCGTTGTCGCACCAAAAGTTGTAGCACAACTCGACGTTTACGTACCATTTTAGCACGCCGGGGTTATTGGAGAGACAGACATCCTCGAAGGAGGGGTCGGCCTCGTCGGAGATGGCTCTGACCTCGCAGGCCTCGGCACACTTTCTGCATTTTTTACAGTACTCCGTAACTCCGAAGTCGATGGGTTTGTCGGGTTTGAGGGGCAAATCCGTGAAAACCTTGCATAGCCGCACCCTTGGTCCAAACTCCGGCGTGATCAGCAAACCGTTCCTCCCGAGCTGACCTAACCCTGCGTCGATGGCTAGAGGGATGCTCAGCGCCGTGTCGTTGCCCATCTGGACGGCCTTATACCCTAGGCCGCGGATAAACTCACCCAAACAGGCGATGGCAAACGCCATCCTAGAGTAACCATTCCCGGTGGCAACAGCCGCGGGAACAGCGGGGGAGGTGCCGATCCCTACGGGATCCATCTCCACAGCCATCACCACAGCATATTTAAAGCCCTCTGGGATCCTGACGGGATTCCCGCTGCGCGTGTGCGAGTATATCCACCTTCGATCCAGCTCGCAGATGCCCACCAGGGAGGCACCGAAAAATTTGGCAACTCTTTTTATCTGTCTGCTCATTTTGGCAGGGTCTTTGACCCTATATTTTTTTAAGCTAGCCAACGACGAACCAGTGCGCTCCCCGGGGTAATCTCTCTTATCCCGGCCGACGCCATCCAACTTTTCCCAAGAAAAGGCGCCTTTGTAGGTCTCGTTGACCGTCCATGAGGCGGAGTAGAGGGCGTAGTCCACCCGTGAATAGCCGGGCCTCCTTTGAGCTAATATCTCCAGCATTCGTTCCTCTATAGACCTTCCATAACCAATACATGTTTTGTCCCATCTAACCCTACTGAAAACCGTGTTTCTCTCATCGAAACGCTTGTATCTCAACTCATCTACTATATAAGGAGGTTTTTCAGGCGTTCTTATGGGACAGTGGGTCAACTGAAAAAGGGATCCTATGTTTTCTTTCTCTCCTCTTGGCATATGCAACGCTCCAAACGCACATTTGAAAATTATTTGGTTATATCTTTTTGGAAAACACCGCAAACCTTTTTGATGAAAAGGGAGCGTATAAGTGTCGTGGTGGTTACCCGAATCTTCTTCGCAACCGATGTCCACGGCAGTGAGCACTTTTGGAGAAAGTGGATAAGCGCTGCTAGCATCTACAAGGCAAACATACTTATGCTGTGCGGCGACCTGACTGGAAAAGCCATCGCCCGCTGATATTCCGTAAGGACGGCACGGGGTACTGCCACGTGTTTGGAAAGGATTACCGTTTTCATCATGACGAAAAGGAAATCGAGGAAATGAAGAGCAAGATTCGGTTTAGCGGCTACCATCCCTACGTCTGCGACGAGGAATAGCTGAAAGAGTTAGAACGCCATCCGGTAAAGGTGGATAGGTTGTTTGACAAGCTGATGGCGGAAGAGCTGGGGAGGATGATCATTCGATGATTTCAATGGCACCATTCGGGCATTGAACTTCACATGCCCTGCAAACGAGGCATTCATCAAGGTTTATAACGACGGACTTCTCCCCTTGAACCTCGAAGACCTCCACCGGACAAGTGTCCACGCAGGTTCCGCATCCGTCGCATTTTTCTGTATCGATCTTGATTTCAACCATGACGTAATCAACCTCCTTTAGATTCTAATGAAGTGAACTTAGAAAAATAAAAGCGTTATGATTTTTAACGGATTTCCTCCCTAAGCCTTAAGAGGACTTCATCGATCGTTGTTTTGGCTCGGTCTCTCCTTCGATGATATTCCTCAAGAAGCTTGCGATAAGCTGATGCGGAAATCTCTCCGCGTCGGTATCGGGCCCTAATCCTTCGAACGTCCGTTTCCGCCCCTTCAAGCTCGGTTTCAGCAACCTCAATCTGCCTCATTATGTTCGCGTATCGCGGACCCGCCTTACGTATCCTCTCCCGAAGATCAGTTAAATCCCGAGAAAGCACGGAAAGGCGGCCCTCCAGTGTTCTTTTCCTCACCTTGTATCTGCGTCTAGGGATCTTCCCCTTCCGAACCTGCTGCTCTATCGATTCAAGCTCTGAGAGAACACTCCTTTTTTCATCATATGAGGCAACGAAGCTCCTCAGATCCTCTGGAGGGATGGGAATTATGGGAACCGGGGGCCTAGGGGCTCTCCAAACAAGGGCTATGGCACACAAAATGGCGACTAGGGTTCCTATCCATAGGGTTGGACGAAAAGAGGCCCAAAATACAAGATATCCGTATGAAAAGGAGAAATTGAGGTCATGGAACGGCGTAACGTCGTAGAGGACAAAGGTCACGGTTTCTTGGAAAACGCTTTTT
>Ga0209725_1000742_pt1 | contig 19213 bp, 16 predicted proteins | sample I18A1metaG_FD_184145 | JGI IMG/M metagenome (GOLD analysis project Ga0209725, IMG submission 184145) | Lake sediment bacterial and archeal communities from Gulf of Boni, Indonesia to study Microbial Dark Matter (Phase II) - ​I18A1 metaG... | ecosystem: Environmental > Aquatic > Freshwater > Lake... | reverse complement strand
GATTCTAGCCCTTCGAGATCCGCTCTGGAGTATCAGAAACGATAAATACCTTAGTAGGGACTACATACGTTCCCACGAAAATGGTGGTATGTTTTGACTGAGGCAAAAGATGTCACAAGACGGAGCTACCTGAAATATGGCGGCGCTGCAGTTGTCGCTGTGGCCGCGGCTGCTGCTGGGTACGCAGCCGGTCAGGCTGGGAAACCAACCGCGCCTGGGGTAACAACTACAGTTACTGAAACTGTGACGGCAACCGGGCCAGAGCCAACCGAGTATGAGAAGATTGAAGACTTTCTTAGCAGGGTATCGGCACCGTACAAAGGACAAACGGTGAGGATCATTGCTGAGTCGACTGCATCTTCAATGTGGCTGAACGAGAACAAACGTGCGAAGTTTGAGGAACTTACCGGAATCAAAGTGGAGTATGAACTGGTTGGCTGGGACGACGTCATGAGAAAAGCACGGCTCGACGCATCACAAAAGGGAGGCGCCTACGATCTCTACTATAGGGATGAAGCAGAGATCATAGCAGAAGACTTCGAGAATGGATACATTATTGACTGGTACAAGTTTGCAGACGGACACAAAGATCTTCTATGGCCAGGATTCAACGTTTCAGATCTGATCCCAGTGAAGTATTTCACCTATAAAGGCATGTTAGGTGGAACGCCCTTCGAGCATTTCATCAGAACCTACGTATACAGAAAGGATCTCTTCGAGGATCCTGCAGAGAAAGCGGCTTTCAAGGCTAGGTACGGCTGGGATCTGCGACCCGCTGAGACGTGGGCAGAGTACGCGCAGATAGCTGAGTTCTTCACACGCCCAGATCAAGACCTTTATGGACATGTGTGCGAACCTAACCCGATGTCTCTGCCAGCTGACGTATTCGTTGGCATACACGGATACGGAATAACCGCGTTTGGATACTCGATTGGGCGTAGAGCATCTTACAAGAACGGAGGTCTACTTGACTCTCATGGTGCTATCGCTTGGCTGAAGCGCTACATAAGTCTTCTCAAATATGCGCCTGAAGGAGTTCTGAATTTCACATGGGACGACGAAGGAGCATCTTACACGACCGGACGGATAGCACAGGGATGGGTGTGGACTGAGAACTTCGCTTACATACAGGATCCAGAGAAATCGAAAGTCGCAGGTAACATACTCTGCGCTCTACCCCCTGTTGAACCAAAATTCTACAGGTACAACGTGCCCACGATATACGCTGACGCAGGAGTCTATGCTATGGCGTCAAGCGGGGCACACAAAGAAGCAGCTTTTCTCTGGCAGCAATGGGCCTCGTGTCAGGAGACGCAGATTGAACAGATGAGAGCCCTCAAGGGTATAGTCCCAAGGACAACGCTGCTGAATAGCACTTTGCCAGATGAGCTTGATGCCAAATACAAGACGAACATCTATGCCACAATACGTCGTGCACACGTAGAAGGCTTACTACTCGGTCCCATGATTCCGATGCCGGAAGAACCTGTAGCGAGAGATATACTCTGGAAACTAGTTGCGGATTCGCTAGTAGAAAAAATCAGTGCTGAAGAAGCTCTCACCACAGCAGCCGCACAGATCGATGAAAAGTTGAAATCGATGGGCTGGCCAGACCTACCGGGATACTGAACCTGTCCCATTAACCTCCTTTTTTTTGTGGAAGAAGAATCGAATAGCAGATTCCTATTTCCTGAGACCAGTTAATATGACAAAGCTTTTCTACCAGAGCTATACAGGTTGCATTCCAATTGGTTCGGTCGGCTCACTATGGTAAAGTTCCGACCTTGGTTTCTGTTGGCGCCTGCGGTAATACTTCTGGCATTTATTGATTTGGCACCGTTCTTCTATGGTTTGTGGCTTGGATTTCATAGGTGGATTATGACAGTTCCTACACCTCCAACCTACATCGCCTTCTACAACTACGAGTTCTTGGTTAATGATGCTGAATTCCTGAACGCGTTCGTTCGAGGAACCTTATTCGCCGGCGCTAGTGTCATTATTCAGTTGGTACTTGGATTGGCTACAGCGTTCATTATTTGCCGAAGATTCAGAGGCGCAACGGCCTTCAAGGTTATCTTAACGCTTCCTCTGGCCATAGCACCCGTGGCCGTTGGATCGATGTGGCGACTCATGATGTATCCTGGTATCGGGCCCATTCCATATTATCTTGAGCGCCTTCTAGGGATAAAGTGGAATATGGCGGGTAGTGGAGACATTGCACTTCTAACAACTATTTTGATGGATACGTGGCACTGGTTGCCCCTCGTGGCCTTGATTCTATTGGCCGGTATCGCGGGCGTGCCCTCGGCTATTCTGGAAAGCGCTGCTCTAGATGGCGTGAATGCTTGGCAGAAACTCAGGTTCATCTACTTGCCACTGATAAGATTTGAAATTCTCTTCGTTGTTCTCCTGAGAGGTATGGACGCATTTAGAATTTTTGATGAAATCTGGATGCTGACTGGTGGAGGACCGGGTAGTGCCACACGATATCTGAGCGTATCACTCTACACGATGATCTTGAAGGCTTGGGACCTCGGGTATGGAATGGCCGTCTCGCTGATCTTCCTATACATCATCATAATATTGTGTTGGGCTTTGTATCAAGCGGTAATGAGGGTTAGTGAGTGAAATGAACAAGAGTCAAAACAAGTTGGTTTTCGACATTCTGTTTTATCTAGTGGTGATAGTCATGGCAGCGGCGATAATATTCCCAATAGTCTGGACAGCCGAGACCTCGTTAAAAAGCAAACAATCAATCTTGGCAACGATACCGCAATGGTGGGGCTTCCCCATTGAGAACGGCTACTATAGGCCCTTTGTTCAAGAGGGATACATAAGAATGATATTGAACTCTACCTTGACTGCGGTAGGTTGCGTAATACTTACGGTACCTCTAGCTTTTCTCGCAGCCTACGCGTTCTCCCGCTACAATATATTCGGGGCACCCACGATGTACTTCTGGAGCTTAACCTGCCGTATGGGCCCTGAGGCTGCATTCATCATACCCTATTATCTAATGATAAACAGACTCGGACTATACGACAATAGTTTGGGCCTGATCCTAGTCTATTCACTATTCAATCTGCCTCTGGCCATCTGGCTCGTAAAGTCAGGGATGGACTCCATACCTAGAGCCGTCGATGAGGCTGCACTCATTGACGGCGCCTCCGTGTCTGAACTTCTCAGACGTGTCATTTTGCCCATGGGGGCGCCCTCAATCGCAGCGGCTTCGATTCTCGTATTCATCTTCAGTTGGAACGAGTACCTGTTCGCATCAGTGTTGACAGGACTCGGCGCAAGAACGATAACTGTGGGACTACTTGGTTTCGTCACGACGGTCGGAATAAGATATGGTGAAATGGCAGCGGTTTCTATGGTTGCTTTGATACCAACCTTGGTAACAGTGGTGATTCTCCAAAAATACATCATATCAGGTCTCACATTAGGGGCCGTCAAGGGTTAGGAGGATCCAAAGTGGCTTCCGAGTCAAGAAGAAAGAAGCCTCCCTATAGTGGCAGAATATTTATGGGAGCGGCTATTATGATAGCCATGGGGCTATTTTGGCTCAAGTACTTACCCCAGTACCCCATGGAAATTGGTCTGGCCATTTCTATAGGAATAATCATGGTGCTACTCAAGGATTATTGGTACCGTCGGTCGTGAGACCTGTCAAGATTTTGGTATGGTATTTGCTGAAGAATTCTAGTAGGCCTCAGAGAGACAATGCACAATTGCTAGTGCGCCTTGCCATTGATGATGGGCTTCGTGGCTGCAGAGGTTGAACACGCGATTAGTAGCAAGGGACCGAAAGATATCCTCTTTTCTAAAACTTCTAGTTCACGTGGACTTGGAATACTACATCGTCATGGCCAGTTTCGCGCTATAGACGCATATACCAGCGTAGCCGATGTCACGTCTGACAGGGAGACGTTCTCGTCTGGCGAATGAGCTGTCTCCGGCTGTCCGGGTCCGAATCCTATCGTTGGAATCTTCTTAACACCTGCTGTATAGGCGCCATCTGTTCCAAATCTCCATGTTCCGGTCGTGGGTCGTCGACCCGTCACTTTTTCAACGGCGTTGCGGGCGAGGCTGACAAACCAGTGTCTTCTTTCCAATAGCCAACTTGGAAATGCTTGTTCCACTTCTAGTCTCCTTCCGGTATACGTTTCTAGCTTTCTTCTGAGTACAGAAGCTCTGGCATTTCTACGCTCTTGTAGAATCACGCTCTCTATTTCTCCAAGAATTTTTGCTTTGTCCTCGCCTGGCAATGTTCTTCGGTCCAGGAGGAGCTCACACATATCTGGGATCACGTTCCCCTCTGAAGGGCTTGACGTTATCCTGAATCCTGAGATAGAAGCAGGCCCCAAGGTAGGATGGTGTGGTAGCCGCTTGGACAGCTTTTCAAGTCGTCCAATTATCTGGGCCATTTCGTAGATAGGATTTGTACCCTCTTCGGGCATACTCGAGTGGCAAGTCTTGCCGTGAGTTCGTACGCTAATCTCGAACCTACCTCTATGCCCCAGCATCAAACAGAGGTTGGTTGGTTCGCCTAAGACGACTGCATCGGGTTTCAACCCATCCTCGATGACGTTGCGTATTCCAAGTCCCTCGCATGGTTCCTCAAGCACAACAAGAACTGTGGCAAAACTTCCTCTAGGCGTCCACCCTAGACTTCGCATGATTCGAGGTATGAGGATCATTGCGGCAAGGGCGCCTTTCATATCGACTGCGCCTCTCCCAAAAATAGAGCCTCTCGTGATCTTGCCTGAAAAAGGATCATTCCTCCAGTGTTGCCTTTCACCCGGAGGTACTGTATCCATGTGTCCGTCGAAAATGAGTAGAGGTAACGGTTTCAAGCCGTCTTTGATTCCAATAACATTTCCAATACTGTCGATCGTTACTCGGTCATAACCGAATTCTTCCATTCTGTTCTTGGCTAATTCCGCGAGGCGTCCCTCCCGCCCAGATGGACTTGGGGTCCGAATTAGATCTCTGCACAGCTGAGATAAGTCATGGGATATGTCTTTTCGAGCTTTACTCAAGTTACGATTTGCTACAGTCAAGTGCCCACCATCTCGATCTTTGATACCTGAGCTAGAATTAAGTGACATTTTATTCGAACAATATATATTACGGTATCCACTGCTACATTTCAGACGATTCTATATAATGTATGCCTGCCAGAATAAGCAAGGCGATTACTGTGAATAGGATGATTGGATATCATGCAGTTGTTGATGCTCTAACAAGAGAAGACGTAGAATTTCTGTTTGGGATACCTGGGAACCCTCGCGTAATCTATGACCAACTTTATGATGTGCCAAGAATTCGACCAATCCTTGTCAGACATGAATGCTCGGGAGTACTTATGGCGATGGCTTACTCAAGAATCTCCGGCAAGACAGGCGTATGCTTCGCTAGCCCAGGTCCTGGAGTCGCCAATCTAGTGCCTGGGTTTCTTGAAGCTTACTATGCATGTACTCCACTAGTTGCACCCTGCCCATCAGCGTCTATGGAGAATGAGGGTATGGGAGCTTTCCAAGAATGCGATCAAGTGGGAATGTTAAGACCTGTCACAAAGTGGAGCGTTCGTGTGTCACGAAGTGATAGAATCTCATGGTTCATGCATAGGGCGTTCTCTTTGGCGATAAATGGAAAGCCTGGACCTGTCTTTCTGGAGATTCCTAGCGATATTGGTTTCGCGGAAGCTGAGATGCCTGAGTACGCGCGGGCACAGAGAGTGTTAGTTAGGGGAGACTCTGATCGAATTAGAGAAGCCATAGACTTTATTCTGAAAGCAGAAATGCCTCTCATCATAGCCGGCGGCGGCGTGGTTCTTTCCAGAGCTTATTCGGAGTTGATCCAGCTGGCCGAATTGATTGGAGCTCCCGTCATGACCACCCCGGCTGGCAGGGGATCGATACCGGAAGATCATCCTCTCGCAGTTGGACAGGTTGGATTGTACAGGACCAAGGTTGGAAAGCAACTACAGGAACAATCTGACCTCATTATTACTGTAGGCTCGAGGAATGAGGAATTTCAATCAGGCGCTTGGACACACCTCCCTGAGAAAGCGAAATACATTCAGATAGACATCGATCCCTTTGAGATTGGAAGAAACTGGATTGCTGACATTGCTATCGTTGGCGATGCGAAGTTGGTATTGATTGATATGATCGAAGGCATAGATAAGATGATGAAGAAGCGAAAACTCGAAGAAATGCCCAGGGTCGCCTCGATCGTCAGGGCAAAGGAAGAGTTTGAGGCTGAGGTGGAGAATGAGTGTAAGACAGAGGCTGTTCCAATCAAGGCGAAGAGGATTGTAAGAGAACTTAACAAGGTCTTCGGCAAAGATACAATCATTTGTCATGAGAACGGAATGCAGGACCTCTGGTCATACTATTTCCCGTACTACAAGGTACTAAGCCTGGGCGACAGCTTTCCACCGGCGGAGCAGACACTTATGGGGATGGCTGTAGCTGGGGCGATAGGGGCTAAACTGGCTGCGCCGAAAAAGAAAGTAGTCTGCACAACTGGTGATGGAGCTTTTCAAATGTTCATGAAAGAATTGCCCACAGCAGTTCAGTACAAGGCGCCGGTTACTTGGGTAATACTTAACAACCGTAGCTTGGGATGGGTGAAGTACATTCAGAAACTGACGAATGAGCGTTTCATAGCGACAGACTTCGAGGCTCAACCTGACTTCGTAAAGATAGCAGAGGCAAACAGATGCTTCGGAGAACGCGTCGAAACACCTGATGCCATCGAGTTAGCGTTGAAGAACGCACTTAGAGCGAACGCTGAGGGCCTTCCTGCATTAGTCGACATGATTGTTGATCCCTTCGATTCACCTGATGGATTTAGGGAATTCCATCGTGATATCTGGCATATGCCCGCCTAGAAACTTCGAAAAGTTCTTTCTTATTGTCAGACGAGCGATATTCCTTAAACCATCTAGGTTGCGAAACATGGCACAACACAACCGCTGACGCAACAAACTCTTGATTGCGTACCTACCGGAAACGCTTATGTTCCACAGATAGCGTTGGCTCTGGTTATACTAGTGATTTGATTGAAATTGAAAGGTAAGATCGCCTTGATTACCGGAGTTGCAGGACCCAACGGAATAGGGTACGCCTCTGCAAAGAGACTCGGCGAGGAGGGTGCGTCTCTCGCTATCGCGGACATCTCAGAGGAGGTTTACGATCGCGCCAGAGAGTTGGAAGCTTTTCAGTACAAGGTCGCCTCCTTCAGGCTAGACCTTACTAAATTGCGGGATGTCAAGAAGATGGTTGAAGAAGTTGTGAAAAGGTTCGGCCGTATCGATATCTTGGCAAATATCGCAGGCGTAGGTGCGAGAGGTTCTGCACCTATCGGTGGGGTTGTCAAACGCTTCGTCGATCTAACAGAGGAAACATGGGATTCGCAAATAGCTATCAATCTGAAAACGACCTTCAATTGCATACATTCGGTCCTTCCAATCATGATGAAGCAAAGGTATGGAAGAATTGTAAACATGTCATCTGTTACAGGGACGCTTGTTTCGGATCCAGGCTCGAGCGCTTACTCCGCAGCAAAGGGAGGTGTTTCTGGTCTAACCAAAGCACTAGCGCTCGAAGTTGCTGAATATGGGGTAACGGTAAACGCTATAGCTCCAGGCTGGATCGATACCGGCCGCGAATTGGAAAGAAAGGCAGGACTCTCAAGCCCGATGAAGAGAGCTGGAAGACCTGAAGAAGTCGCAAACCTGGTCCTATTCCTAGCTTCTGACGAATCTTCATACATGAATGGGCATGATGTTGTCATAGACGGAGGCAACATACTGCAAGAATACAAGGGTGAAGGAGAGCTTTAGACCCAAACAGCCACAATTCTTTGAACCAACTAGGCATGAGTGGTTCGCTCGATACAAAGTGACAGAGGAACATTGGAACAGTTATGCCCCGAGAAACATGCCTCCAGTGATCTCTATCGCTTCACCAGTTATGTAGTCGGATTCATCCGAGGCTAAGAATGCAACTAGTTTTGCTACGTCCTCTGGCGTCTCAAGCCTTCCCAGAGGTATCGAATCAATATACTCTTTCTTTATTTCCTCAACGGGCTTCTTCAGGTATTTCGCTTCCCATGCTATCTCGCGTTCTTCCATCGATGTTGCAACCCGGCCTGGGCAGACAGCATTTATGGTGATCTGGTGTTCAGCTATCTCCATCGCGACGCTTTTCACAAATCCAATGACCGCCCACTTCGACGCTGAATAGTGGGAATAATACTTATTGCCAAATTTCCCGGCCAGCGAAGATATGCAGATGATTTTTCCACCCTTTCCCTGCTTAATCATCTGTTTCAGCACAGCTCTCGTACAGAGAAACGTGCCCTTTGCATTCACGTCCATGTTATAGTTCCATTCCTCCTCTGTCATATCGATAACTGGAGCCATAGTCGATACACCTGCGTTGTTGACCAAGACATCAATTCTTTGAAATCTATCCAGCGCTTTCTTAATCATCTCATCGATCTGATCGCTGGATCTCACGTCCATCTTCACTGTTAGTGTTTTTCCATCCATTGACTCGATTTCGGCGGCGGTCTTGTTGGCTGTTTCTTCGTTTATGTCAGTGACCACCACGCTTGCGCCTTCCTTGACTAGCATTCTTGCAATTCCACGTCCTATCCCAGTTCCAGCACCCGTAACAATCGCTACCTTGTTGGATAGCCTCACAATTTTCACCACCTCCCTAACCGAGCAGAGCCTGTTCTTATGCTTTGCCGTCAGATCGGCCATCTTGTTTCTGTTTGTTTCATGTCGCTTTCCAGATGCATTCTGTGTCGGCGCACTACACGTCCAAATTCCTTGATCAAGCAGAAAGCGTATCTTCATGAGCTTCGTAGATTTCTAGACAAGATTAAATAAGATCCCTAGACTAGCTCAAGAAACTTGCAAGGGTGAAAATACTAGCATGGATACGCGAAAAGAGGGCGGCATCTGTCCAACGCTGATTTTTGCGGACCGTTGCTCCGTATCTGATGAAGCCATATCTAAACTTGAGGCGGTCGCTCGAGTGAAGTGGGCCGTTTCAGACCGGGAGGAGGCTCTTGCGAAAGAAGTAACCCAAGCGAATGTCATCGTTGCAGAGTACGCTCCCATAACTCGCAAGGTAATTAACTCGGCGCCTCTTAGAATGATCATAGCCTATGGGGTTGGCTACAATCATATAGATGTAGACGCAGCGTCAGAAAAAGGGGTCTTTGTAACGAATTTTCGCGGCTCGAATTCCGAGGCTGTGGCTGAACTGACGGTTTGTATGATGTTGGCTCTTCTCAGGAATCTTCGCGAATGTGACCAACACATCAGAAACAAAAGGTGGAAGAACGTAGAGTCAGGAAAGCTGCCCGATTGGATGATAGGGACAGAACTCTACGGCAAGACGCTAGGCATAGTCGGAATAGGCGAGATAGGTAAGAGGGTAGCAAGAATCTGTGGAAAAGGTTTCAGTATGCGAATATTGGCGACCGATCCGTTCGTTACAAGGGAGCAGGCGCAAGAAATCGGGGCGGAGCTTATTGATCTTGAAAGCCTGCTTAGATCTTCGGATATTGTAACCGTGCACGTTCCATTGTCTGCGGAGACAAGATGCTTGATAGGTGCTAAAGAGATAGGCTTGATGAAAAAATCGGCTTGCCTTATCAACACATCCAGAGGTTTTGTCGCAGATGAAGCAGCTCTAATACAAGCATTGAAAGAGCGAAAGATCGCAGCAGCGGGACTCGATGTTTTCCAGAAGGAACCGATCTCAACGGATAATCCCTTGCTAGGACTTGACAACACCGTATTGAGCCCACATATCGCAGGAAGCACCCGAGAGTCTTTCGAAGCCTATGAAAGGATATTGCTTGAAGAGGTAACGAGAGTCGCCCGGGGAGAACTTCCAAAGAACTTAGTGAATAGATCGCAACTGGCAGCGAGAGGACACTTGCGTCCAGACAACTGATTAACTGCCTACTGTGATCGTTTCCGTCGTCTAAAGTTACTCAGCGATGCATCAGCAGAGGATCCAGACGCGATCGCTGAACGTGGCGAACCGTCCGTCAGGCGAGCCGTGCATGAACATTTATCATATGGAAATCTACAAACAAAGCAGCTGATCGACAAGAATCTGTCTAGTTTGACAAGTATGAGGAAGATTCACGCTTCACAAGATTGAGAGAATCACGAGCGTTCGTTGACAAGGCTTAAGCTTAAGTATTGAGACAGGGTTGTTCTGAATTTTGAAGGTTGAAAAATGCCCCAGCTAACAGACCAGCAGATTATTCAAGGGCTCAGAAAATTTGATACTGCAACGATCTGTAACGTTGTTGCAACCTACTCCGGTAGTGATGTCTGTCTAAAGCTCTATGACGCATGGCGAGGAGAATACTACACAGATACATCGCTTCGCTGCATGTATCCTGAATTCGGACCGATATGTGGCTACGCGGCAACAGCCTGGTACTCTGACGAGAGGGCCGAACACACTAAACTCGACCCTTGGATTCTTTACGAGCATTTGAATGGCACACGTAGACCGATCATTCTAATCGCCAAACAGACGTACTCGCCCGGCCTCGAGAATCTATCAGGCCTCTTTGGAGGAATGATGACTGCCGAGCTCAAAGCCTTTGGTGTTGTCGGCGTTTTAACGGACGGCCCTATGAGAGACTATGTGGAGATCAAGGAGCAGAACGTCCAGTATCTCGCAACCGGTCTCACATCAGGCCACGGCCCTCTTCAACTGAGAGGAGCGAACATACCACTTAAGACAGCGGGCATGACTGTCAAGCCCGGAGACATAGTCCACATGGACCAGTGTGGCGCATGTAAGTTCCCCGCAGACAAACTCTCCAGAGTTCTGGAGTACGCGACAGAACTGATCAAGCGAGAGTCTGAGCATAAAGCACAGATCCAGGCAATGTTAAGAGACCCTGCGTTCAGTTTAGAGAAGTATAAGGCGAGCCTCGAAGAGCTTAAAGCCTGAACCCCTGCGTCGCTTTAGGTTATACAAAATATTCGAAACCACGACAGAGCAAACGATAATAGGTTTCGGTTAGGCACTGAGGCCAAACTTCAAGAAAGAATGTGAAATCTCGATCACACATTTGAATGCGGTGTTCCAGGCATCTGCCGAATCGGCAAGCTTCCTCTAACTGCACAGAAACAGGTTTGGAGGTTCAAGGTACTAGAACCGCTCTACCGACTATCTCTCCTTTCTTCAGTCTCAGCAGGACATCGTTTGCTTCTTCCAACTTAAAGGCTTGCCATTTTACCTTGACCTTACGTTCCGAGGCAAACTTTAGCGCATCGAGCATGTCAATCCTCGTTCCTATCACACTCGATACTACTGTATACTCTTGATCAAAGTTGACGAATATGTTTCCAAAAACTGCCTGTAGAATAGTTCCTCCGGGTTTTACAGATTTGACGGCTTGGTCTATCGCTTTCTGTGAGGGGGTATGAATCATGACGACATCAAACTTGCCTAGTTTTCCAAACTCGCCTGCTAGAACAGCGTTCTCAGCGCCCAGCTCCAAGGCCAAATCTAGCTTCTCCTTTGTCACATCCACCGCCGTCACTTCTCCACCGGCTAGCTGGGCGAATTGAACAGACATGCTGCCCACGCCTCCGATGCCGAGAACTGCAACTTTCTGGCCTAACCTCACACCGGCCCGCTTCACGGCTCGATAAGCCGTGACGCCTGGACAGAACAGGGGAGCAGCCTCTTCGAAACCTAGGTTCTCAGGCACTTGGTAGATAAAATCCGATGGTGCAGCAATGAATTCTGCATATCCTCCATCCACGTTCTCTCCGGTCGACTTCAGTTTTGGACATAGGTTTTCTCTACCTGTAAGGCAGTACTCGCAACGTCCGCATGACTCATATAACACTTGGACACCTACACGCTGACCAACTTTCCACGTGCCAACGTTCTCTCCGACTTTTTCGATAGCGCCTGATATCTCATGCCCCGGAACGATGGGGAGTTTACCTGGGAAACCAGCGGGAAGGAATTCTCCTTCGATCATATGCAAATTTGAATGGCAGACGCCGCATGCCTTAACGTTGATCAAAACATCTTCTGGTCGCAACGTCGGTTCAGGCACAGCTTCGTCTACGAGCGGCCTTTCTTCTATGAGATTCACTTTATGTAGAACCTGAGCTCTCATTCGTCTTCACACCATTGCTACAGTAGAGAAATAGACTCCTAAGCATATAGTTTGATCCAAGGCTTACCGGATAGTTTCTATTTAATGCTTCCTGAATCTCATCATGCCAGATGACGACATGCTTCACGTTGGAAATGTTTTTGCTGAGTCTTCGTAGATATAGAATGTTCACATCGAATGTCTTTTCCCTTGAAGGAAAGCGTTATGAATAGGCCGCCTCAAAGCTGGTTTCGAGAGAGTGAGTTTGCACTCACACGTTGGATCGGTCAAGGCGTTGCTCGCCCTAGATGGCAAGAAATCAATCGTGACTGGCGCTGGCAGCGGAATTGGCAGAGCGATAGCGTTCGGGTTAGCGGAGTACGGGTCAGATGTCGCGTTGCTGGGCCGTACGCTCCGCAAGCTGACAGAAACCAAGAAGGAAATAGAACAAAGGTACTCCGCGAAGGCGCTAGATGTTAGAGTTGACGTATCTAGCTCAACGCAGGTACAAGACGCCGTGGGCAGAGTTCTCGACGTTTTCGGTCGCGTCGACGTTCTTGTAAATAGCCATGGCATCGGACAATGGGTCAAGGCTGAGGAAATGAAAGAGGAAGATTGGGATAAAATGATCGATACGAACTTGAAGAGTGTCTTCTTAATGTGTCAAGCAGTAGGTCGAGATATGATCAAGAGAAAACATGGAAAAATAATAAACGTGGCTTCTATCTCAGGGCAAATCGCCAACAGACCTCAACCTCAAGCCCACTACAATGCAGCTAAGGCCGGAGTAGTAATGCTGACTAAATGTCTAGCTTTCGAGTGGGCAAAGTACAACATAAACGTCAACAGCATCAGTCCCGGATACACGATAACGCCATTAGTCGACGACCTGCTAAAGACCAGGCCCGAGTACGTAGATCACTGGAAAGGTCTAGTACCCCTGGGGAGATTTGCCGATCCCATGGATATGGTCGGAGCCGCCATATTTCTGGCATCAGATGCTTCAAATTATGCAACTGGACATGATCTGGTGGTCGATGGCGGTTATACGATATGGTAGAATGGATGCTGGAGCGAATCTGTTATCTCCAGCGTTGTTAGTATTGACTACAATGATCTTGCAGGTTGGATAAGACATGTCCATTCGCGGAGTCAAATGACCGCTTCCGCATCCAGCATTTACCCGATGACCTAGCCGGAAGGGGCTTCTGATTCAATTTTCTTCAATTGACTTCTGTACACTTCCAGAATCTCGTCTCGTGTCGTCGCATCCTCAGGAGCCTTGTCGCTTCGCCAATTTCCCGTGAATCTTGGGAACCTCAGAGCAAGGCCGGCATCCTTCTTGACGACATCTCTTCCACAGGTGTGCAGAGGAGACAGCGTTATCTCATCTGCCGCAACCTCTAGCACTAGTCCAGGCGAGAACCAGATGTCAGGTTTCAGCAAACATGTCACGCGTGCATGTTTATGTGTAATCCTATGCTCTTTCATCATCTCAGGAAGTTTTTCCAGATCATCATCGGTGAACCCGCTACCCAGCTTGCATATGGTTTCGAAGAGATCCTGCTTGGGATCGTAGGCGGCTGTTAGGAGTGCGCCATAGGACCCCGCTCTCTTGCCGCGACCATAGAAGGCTCCAACCGGGACCAAGTCAAAGGTATCGGCTATCTCAGCTTTGTACGACCTCTTGTATTTGATCCATGTCCACCCTCTCGCTCCGGCCTTGTAGTCAGAGTCAGGGCCGACCGATTTGACCATGAGTCCCTCGCATCCATCCGAGACTGCTTGATCCATGTAGACATCAAGCCGTTCCGGATCATCTGTAACGAGTTGATCAGAGACCTCGGCATGTGAAGTCTTTTTCACAATCTGCTCGAGCAGACATCGCCTCTCTGGATAGGGGATGGTTGTATAATCCTTCCCGTCCAAGTACAGTACATCGAACAAGTATAAGTGAACTGGAACCTCTTCCTCCATCCTCTCAATGTCATATTTTCTTCCTCTCCGTTGCGATATCATTTGAAAAGGTAGCATATCACCTGTATTCGGGTCCACAGCCACACATTCTCCCTCGACAACGGCTTCTTTTGCATCGATGGACTCTCTAATGTATTGCATTGCATCTGGGAACTGCTCACTTACATTCTCGAGTCTTCTTGAGAAGAGGTACGAGTCGCGAGCCGATATGTGAGCCTGCAACCTTATCCCGTCGTACTTGTACTCGGCAGCTCCCTTTCCGCCGAGCTTTTCAAGGATCTCCTGTGCGTTCGAGAGACGCTCCGCAAGCATCGGCCTTATCGGGCGGCCGACTTTAACCCTGAACCTTTTTACAGCTTCCAACCCTTTTGTCGCAACCAATCTTGCAACCAATCCTAAGTCGGATGACAGGTTGTATGCTCTTTCCAAGTCTTCTCTAGTCTCTTTTCCTCCCCCGTAAGCGATCGCAACCGCATCTAGAATCGTCATATCTGCCACGCCGAGTCTCAGTCTTCCAAGGGCTGTGCGCATGACGTATCTCGCTTCGAGCGGTGTAGCATCATGCAACAGACTCGACAGAAACTTTATCTTCAAATCTATAGACCCGGATCCTGTTGCATGTGCTATCTTTTCGAAAGCATCGTACACCATCTCCGCCGACAACTCTCTTTGAATAAGCGTCGACTGGGACTTCTTAGTGATGAATGACTCGGCAGTTTTTCCGAGGTCTCCGGTCTTCTTGAAAGTCTCTTCGACCTTCTCTTCAGATTTTCCCGAAACGGAGGCGAGGGCTTTTATCGCGAGTTTTTCAGCTATCCCGAGCTCGATCCCTGTGAACTCAGGGTAGAGCCTGCCTTGAGTTAGGTAAATGACCCTGTCGATTGTCTCCTTTGGCGCCTGTCTAAGAAGTTCGACGAGTAGGTCGGTCATCTCCAACCTCTTCGTAGCCTCTTCTATTTTCTCATAGGTTTCTGCAAGTATCGAATACTCCAAGTCGTTTTCATCCTCTGTTTCTTTAGCTTGCAACCTCTCCCCATAACTATCGAGTGACAGAATGGAGACGCATATCTATGAAGACGCCTCTTGAACTACCTCGCTTAAAGGTCGTCTAGGGGTTGGGTTTGGATGCTCAGCTGGATAGCCGAGCGGGATTATGGCGACCGGTCTCATGCTGTTCGGTATCCGCAAGATGTCTGCCGCTCTGTTCTCGTCGAACGATCCTACCCAACATGTGCCTAGGCCCAGAGCGAAGGCAGCAAGCATGAGATTCTCAATCGCGGCTGCTGTGTCTTGGATACAAAACAAATTAGTGCCTCTCTCACTGTAGTATCTTCCAGATCTGCGTTGATCTGCGCAGACGACTACCACAACAGGCGCCGCGGCCACCATCGACTGTCCAAGTGCTGCCTGTGCGAGAGCGTTTTTTCTGGCAGCGTCCCTAATGATTATGAAACGCCAAGGTTGAAGGTTTCCTGCAGAGGGGGCTCGAGATGCGGCTTCAAGTACTCTACTCAAACTTTCCTCCGGGACGAGGTCTCTCTTGTACGACCGGACACTGCGCCGGTTGTAGATCGCTTCGAAAACGTCCATTCCTGCCACTACCTTACGTACTAGATCCCTCGAACAAAAAGTTGCAGGTTTGGACGATCCCCTAACGAGATATAGGCCCATCAGGAAAGGCTTTGTGTTGTTTAGCCTCATCCAAGGCCGAAGTGACTCTAGTAGCCGAACTTTTTGATCTTGCCAAGGTAGTTCATTACTATGGGGGTGATGTCAAACCCACGTATCCTTCCTAGGTTTCCATGGGCTACGGATCTCTCGCAGAACCTTGTAACATCGCTAGCCAGTACGTCTGGTCCAAATATCAAGATGGGAACCGGGTCTCCAGAATGATCCCTCACGCTGACCGATGTAGTATGGTCAGCCGTGACCACGACATAGCATTGAGATAGATCTATAGCCTGTGTTAACCTTCCAATCATTCTGTCTATGCTCTCTATCGCTTTCTTCTTCGCTTCAAAGTTTCCATCATGTCCAGCCACATCCGTAGCCTTGACATGCAAGAGCACGTAGTCATATCTTTGCAGCGCCTCTGATGCGGCTTCGGCTTTGCCCATAAAATTCGTGTTCAGTCCACCGGTCGCGCCTTCTACATCTATCACATCCATCCCTGCAATTTTGCATATCCCGCGAACCAGGGCTACAACGGCGATACAGGCTGTTCGAACCCCGTAGAGTCTCGATAGGGGGGTAATCTGAGGAAATGTTCCAGCGCCCCGGGCTAGGATTATGTTTGCCGGTTTCTCGCCTACTCTGATCCTTTCGATATTGACCGGATGGTTCTTCAAAACCTCGTAGGATCTTCTTGTGAACTCGTTCAGCGCGTTGGTCGTTCGGGCGGCTTCGGGAGAGTTCTCCAACGGCTTTGATTCAAGCACCCTAACGCCTAGTTGATGTGGGTCCACGTCAGAAACGTGGCGGGAGAGTCGCGATCCTCTCAGAACGAGGACTCCTCTGTGCTCAACTGTCTGGACAAATTCAACAGTCAGGTCTCGAACAGTTTCAAGCCGCATCCCGTTCAGAGCCTTCGCCAGGTCTGCTGTTCCATCCTTTATCCTTCCCGCTCTTCTATCACTCACGGTGAAGTTATCATCGACAGTGGAGAAGTTGCATCTAAAGGCAACGTCGGTGGGCGCGAGCTGGATCCCTGCGCCAGCGGCTTCCAGTCCTCCCCGGCCAGTGTAGTACTTGTAAGGATCATACCCGAAGAGTGAAAAATGTGCAACATCGCTTCCGGGAGGGGTTCCTGGACTGACAGGGTCCATAAGGCCTGTCCATCCATTCTTGGCCAACCGATCGAGATGCGGAGTATAGGCTGCTTCCAAAGGTGTCCTATTTCCAAAATCTTTCTGCGGTCTGTCGCCCATACCATCGCAGATGATGAGGATAGCTTTCTTGCTTTGCAAACCGAGCCTCTCGATGACATGTTCGGATTAAGAGGCTCTTTCTTAAGTTTTTAACAGACCACCTAGAGCGATACCATAACAGACGGGCCGATGCCCTATTTTCATTGAGCCAACTCTTTCCGGATGTTACTCTGGAATTCAGTTACCGCCTTGTTCCGAAAATGCAAATCGAAATAAGGAAGACATTATGATTACTGCCGAAGTCGTACCGTTGCTTTATCTGTACTTGAGGCTTAGAACCTGAGAGGCTATTCGGGTTTGTTCGCAAGAGAACTGGACAGCCGGAGGTTCGGTCCAACTTTCGTTTTGATCATCCTAAACTCCGTCGTTTACGCCGCGACTGCATTGGCGAGTCTGAATCCTCTAGTAATAGATGGTCGAATCCTAGCTGAGGTCGGTCAATGGAACACGAGGGTCCTGTTCTATGGATGGTACTGGCAGTTGCTCACATCCCTCTTTGTTCATGCGAACCTCCTTCACATCCTCGGGAATATGTTCTTTCTTTTGATCTACGGCGTAAGGGCTGAGGAATTGTTCAGGATTTGGCAGTATCTCACTGTGTACTTCGTTTCGGGGCTGGCCGGGAACCTTCTCAGTCTCTTGATGGGTCCGGATGTTGTATCGGTCGGGGCCTCAGGAGCAATCTTCGGAGTGTTTGGAGCTTCAGTAATCTACATGAGAAGATCCGTGGGACAATCTATTGCTGGTGCTCTGATGTATTCTTTCTACCTCTTCATCCTTAACGTGGGCGTTGGGGTGAATCTGCTGGCTCACTTTGGAGGTTTAGTTGCAGGCCTCTTAATGGGTTACTTACTTGCTCAAAGTCGGCGACATACGTATACTGTTCGGTATACTGTCAGTTGGTGAAGTTGAACTGGCAAGCCCGAATGAGAAAGCTCCCTATGACTAATTAGGAAAGAGGTCGCGTGTTGACGGTTTTGAGGATACTACTAGGCTGAAGGAACAGTCTCGCAGAATACTACATTTGCGGTTTGAGTCGCGTTTCGGGCATAAGTGTCTCAGGATCTTTTCTCGACATAGTTGTAGTAGCCTAGACCGCTCTTCTTTCCAAGCTGCTTCTTCCGGATCTTCTCTCTTAGTAGAGGGCACGGAGAATACTTGCTACCCAACTTTCTTTCAAGATTCTCCATTATTGATTGCAGTATGTCTATCCCGATGATGTCTGAAAGCGCTAGTGGGCCGATAGGCATGCCGGCCCCTATCACCATCGCCTTGTCGACGTCTTCTATAGATGCTATCTGCCCTTGAACGATACAGGCAGCTTCATTCAACATTGGGATCAGCAACCGGTTAACTATGAATCCGGGAGAGTCCTTCGCCAATACCCACTGTTTCCCAAGGCTTTCGACAAAGGCCTTTGCGATTTCGACTGTCGCCTGAGATGTGTCAGGCCCTTGGACTATCTCAACGAGTTTCATCGCAGCCGGCGGATTGAAGAAATGGATCCCGAGGAAACGGTCCGGATGCGTCGATGCTGAAGCTAACTCTGCTATACTCAATGAGGAGGTGTTTGTTGCCAGTATGGTCTTCGAAGGACATACTTCTCTGGCTTGCGTGAAGATTTTCTTCTTAAGATCGAGATCTTCGTAGACGGCTTCTAACAGGAGATCAGCGTCTTGCGCAGCATCACGCAGTTGTAACATGCCCTTTACTCTAGCGTTGATGTCTGATGCCTGGTCTGCGGAGATCTTACCCTTCTCTACGCCTGCTCTGACCAGTTCTTCGATCTTTCGAATGCCTAGTTGAAGAAGCTCCGCGTTCTGTTCAACAAGTTTAACTTGATAACCGTTGGAAGCGCAGGCGTAAGCGATTCCAGACCCCATAGTGCCTGCTCCGATTATAGCCAAACGTTCAATTTTCAAGGTGATCAACTCGCACAGACGATTAGTATTTAGATCAGCAACTTATATTTGCAATGCGCGATCGCAGTTGAGCTTTAAAAATACGGCAATGAAGATTGAGGATAGTGTCGCGAGACTCACTATCAATCGTCCGAACTCACTCAACTCGTTGGACCGAGAAACATTGGAAGAAATACGACGAGCCTTTCTAGACCTCAAGGAAAATCCGGA
>Ga0209725_1000741_pt1 | contig 19226 bp, 25 predicted proteins | sample I18A1metaG_FD_184145 | JGI IMG/M metagenome (GOLD analysis project Ga0209725, IMG submission 184145) | Lake sediment bacterial and archeal communities from Gulf of Boni, Indonesia to study Microbial Dark Matter (Phase II) - ​I18A1 metaG... | ecosystem: Environmental > Aquatic > Freshwater > Lake... | reverse complement strand
AATACGCGGATGTAACGCGCGTTCCGGAGGACTTCGCCGCGGTGAACATCAAGAAGACTAGACTCAGTCGGAGCGACTACTTCAGCCTGTTCGCGGTCGAGGAAAGCGGTGTCGAAGATCAGGTTCAACTTGTCATATTTCAGCCGTCGGATCCGTGCGATCGCGGAATAAGCGCTACAGACTTTCGCGTGACTGTATCTGTAAACAAATCGTTGAAATGAGGATCGCTTGGGTTTCCTCTCGCCAGCCTGCTCAAAATTCCATATGTGAATCTGATGGTTATGATGCTCGCTCTACAGTGAATGACCCGAATCCTCTCTTCCTTTCCGCTCCTAAGCCTATCCTCTCTCCAGCAGCCCTCAGAACTTCCAGAAATCTTTCTACCGAGATGGCCGAAGTTGGAATCTTGAATGAAGCTTTCGTCCAAGATCCTGGTGGGCAAGCTTCATGTCTCTTCAGACCTGCGCCTCTAAACCGAGCGATCACGGGTAGCGTGACCTGTAGAATCGATTTTCCTTGAGGGATGTGCACTTCAGCGTCCTTGCAGAATACGTAGTTTTCTAGAGTTTCAGGGAGGTCAGCTAGTCGCGCCATCTCTCTGATGAGCCCTCTGAACTGGCCTCGAAGGATCACTATCTTGTTATCGTCGGTTCTGTGGAGGAGTTCGTCAAATTCATCAGAGGGCTTGCCGTTAAGCCAGTATGGCGCTGAGGCTATATGCCCGCCTAGAAGTGGCTTTGTAAAGATCAGCTTGACGTCAACTTCTCTGTAGCTTCGATAATTCATCCTAGTCGTAAATTTCATTCTCTTCACTTTCGACATTGTTCAATATAAGGCATGCTTGAAGACTGGAATAGATCAGATGCGGCTAGAGATGATATGATGCGACTACGCATTCATAGCTTCATTATCTTCCAGAATACGAGCATTACCTTCCGATCGTCTCTTTTCCACTCTTTCGTGACTAGCCTTCTGCCCTTGAGTAAACTCATTATACGCTCAAGCTGGAACCAAGAGGTTTGCACCCGATATTGTTCCTCAAGAATCGTTGCGATCTCACCGGTCCTCATAGGACCGTATTCTCGTAAGATGTTAAGCACGACCATCGAAAGTCCTGCCAGATGCCTCCATTGACGCATAGTCATCTCGATTTCATCTGGATAGGGTTGAGGGTGAATACGCGTATGTATCTGGACGTGCGGAGAACCTCGCCTTGTACTACATCGAGGAGATTCGACCTAGTCGTTGAGACGACTTCAGCTTTCTCCCGGTCTATGAAAGCTGAATCGAAGACATGTTTAAGCTCGTTTATTTTCAGCTCTCGAATATGTTTTCGACCTCTGGAAGAATTCACGCCTATTCTTCACTGTTAAGAATCCTCCCCTTGATTGGGGCTCGGGATGAACCCGCTGGCATCACGCAACGCTAAGCGTCTACAGCGTTCAAGAGAGCGCTTCGACAGGAATCGCCGTCGAACCGCGTCGGCTAGAATAATGTGCATAGAAAATATATGAAGAAGACTATTGAGAAATAATCAGGAATTACTGGAAAATATTGAAAGTCATTAAGAACAAATAGTTGTCTAACAAAGACAACACGATTGTTTGTTCTCTGTCTTGGTCACGCTAATGATAGACTTGCCACGCTCTTAGCCAAAGGTATCCTAAAGCGAAAGCAGGAGTCCGGCCAATGGGTTTACTTCGCAACTGAAGAATTCAAGGAACGGGCGAAGAAAGCATGACCTTGATTTCCACTGGAACTAGGGAACCCTGCACTGTATTGCGATCTGCCATATCAGACTGCCATATCAGATTGAGATGACAAAAGCTTGGGTGAAGAAACTCTGGAGAAAACGAAGAGGCCCGCCAGAAGCAACTATCAAGGCTTCTATTTCCCAGACAGCTTCACGCCCATCCTCAGCGAATTCCATGAGCTCTGTAAGCGTGAAGGTGAATCAGCCAGCCAGAAGATCCGAGACTGGATCCTGAACTACGTGAGGATCCACGGGACCATACTCAACCCGCAGCGGCCTATGAACGGTTTCCTCAAGAAGAGCGGGAACCGGGTTCAGGTCCCGGCGCCGGATAAACCGATGCCTGACTACTGGCACATGACCGACCAGGAGCTTCTCGCACTCTATAAGCATCCTTAGAAAGTCAGGTTCGGGGACCGCACAGTCATACTTGGCATTTTGAAGAGACGGAAAGTGAAAGTGTAGGAAACACTATGATCGATCAATGGATTAAAGCCAAGATACGTTGCTGCAGTTGCGGAGGATCCTTCGAAGATAGTGGACACATCAATGTCGTGTGTTTGAGCAAACTTGCTGCTTGGCAGTATCCTTCCTGGGGTAATATATTGGTTCTGGACAAGTATCCTATGAACAGGGCTTCCGCTATCCTCTGCGACTCCTGCATTCAGGAGAGGCGGCCAGCGAAATACGCTATTGAATGGAATAACGAGCGCACTCAAGTCAAATACCACAAGGTTGAAGATTTGAAAGTCTACAGCCGATTCTGCATGAAGAGATCGCGAAGGCTGAAGCTGAACTCTACGATTTCGGCTGACGGAGCTCAAGTAAGTATATTGAATTCTATTGGCATCTTCCAGAAATTCAGATGGGCAGTAGCGAGGGGAACTCTTCTTGAAGCTTAATGTATAGTTTCTCGGATGTTTCTAGGTCATCTTTGTTATGCCGTACTATGCTCTCATACTTCTTCTTTGCATAGAATATGGGAATGTCTCTTCCCATGATGTCTTCGTATTTTCTCTTAATCCTCAGTTTGTTTAGCCAAAAAGACATTTTTCTGAAGTCATTACCCAAGAATTGGTAAAGATCGAACCATTTTCTGTCTCGATAAAGTAGTTGCCACAAGTTAGAGGACCACTTCCCATGAACAGAAAGTCTTGTCGTGATGAAAGGAACATCGAATTTTAGATTGTTGTATCCGATGATCGTCTCTGAAAGTGGAATTCTCTCAATCGTTTCTAGGCATTTGAGAATCATGCTCAGTTCATCTTTCTCCTTCCATAATCTCCATTGTTTTGTCTTACCTTTCAACTTCATTCCAATCAGAACTATCTGATTTTGAAAAGCATCTAGTCCAAGAGTCTCTATGTCAAATGCTATTACCATTTCCGATCTCCATGGTTTTTCTGTTGACTCACCTAAATACGTGCCGAAATCCTGAGCACCTGAAATTGCAGTCCAGACAGGTCCCGGCTGCCGACCGCCCTGCCCAAGATGCGGCTATAAGCCTAGCTGCGAAGGATGAGAAATAGGAGTTAAGCTTGCTAAACTATGTGCCGATATGCAACTATTTCTCCATTTGCATCAATATCCACTTCGTACTTTGGCGCTGGGGAAACCAACCCATATTCGAATGCTACAGTCCACTTATCGTCTTTTTGTTCGACTTTGTCAAGCGTTAGGAAGAATACACTTAAACCTGCCTGTTCCGTCAGGAATTGCTTTGCCTTTGCAACTGCGGACGTTATGTTAACGTTCATTTTGTTTTTGGGCCTCCGCCAGTATTAATCCTGTCGAGGCGATTTCATCTAAACCACTTAGCTCTGGCGGATCGAGTACTCTATCTATTCTCATCTTACCGACTAGACTATAGATTGAACTTCCAATCTCCCTGAGGTGACGTTTGTAGTCTTCATAGGCCTGTCTTGTTCTCTCATCCTTGGATGACTGGATTTGCTCGTTGATCAATTTCACAGCTTCGTCAATCAATCTCATTTCTTCATGTATGACTCTCGCAAGATTCATGGTTTTCCACCCAAGCTAACGTTGCTTTTCCACCATAAATCCCTTCTCGTCATACTTGATTCGCGAAAATTGCAAAATTCTTAAGCATAGCATCCGCTAACGCGGAAGACTAAATAAAATGGAGGAGGTTTGAACGCCCAAGGCCCGGAACGTCATAGACGATCCTCTCAGCGACCGATGAGAGCAGCTTCACCCTGATCTAGAACCTGTCTTAGAAATTCCAGTATGCTTAGAGCTCCTAGAGCATACCACTGAACTCTTCCGTCTTTAACAATTGCGATCGTTCCTGGCACAGAGACATAATATCTCCCTGACTTCTTCCCTCTCAAATCTCTAATTCCATGTTTTCTGCCCGTCTTCTTCTTCAGGAAGCGAGCCATCGGCTTGAAGTCCCTCTCATAGGCTTCACGCTCGAGAGCCTGATCGCCCCTCAAATCCTGTATCTCGAAATATATACCGTGCTTCTCCTTAATCTCCTGCAGAAAATCCACTATGGTGCCTCTCTGATCGCTGTCCGCTTGGCAGTAATATCTTATGATGAATTGGGACCTCATTGATCACACGCCTTCAAGAGAGCGTTGATCTCTTCTTTGTAGTCTTGGTTTCTGATGGAATCATCTGGTGCCATCTAAAACTATTTCTGCACGGGGATGGATACGTTTTACGGTTACAGGGTATCCTGAAGTGGAGTTGATTGATTTGACTAGAGTCGAAAACCGTGTCTGGTTCGCTGTTTCAAGTTTGACTCCTCCAAAGGAATCTGCCTTTCTATACGGAATTGAGCCGTTCAGCCCTGCAAAAGCTCTAGAAGAAATGTGTGCAGTTCCAGGAGTCAAATGGTATATGGGGTGTACACATTTCAAACAGGTAGCGTGCCTCGCGGATCTAGGGAGACAGTATCCGAAAAGCTTGATGTTCTTCGCCTTTACAGGCTGGGAATCAGATTTCTCATTTCTCCAAAAAGAGTCTCACCGAAGAAGAATACTACCAAAGAAGAGAGCGTCGAGGTGACTTCTATGGCGACTGCCGAAGAATTCAAAACACATGCAAAAAGGAAAGCAAAGGAACTGAATCTACCGGATGATGTAGTGCTTTCCGCAGAATCATTCTATAAACGTTACAACGAGCTAGCCGACGAGATACAAGGTAAGGAAATGAACGATATTCTTAATGTAATCATAAGGGAACTCGCTCGAACAGCAAGAATCGATGCTCTTGATAAAGACTCGAGGACACTGCTTAGACATTTGTTATCCAATCCTAGCCTTTGGAAAAGAAAATTGCTCTAATACTTCCTTATCAGAAAGAATTCGACAACGGCTTTGCCCGCTTGATCCTGTGCAGGTAGAACCCCGCTTGGATAAGCATGATGGTCGGAGGCTTACTGTTTTGACTTATCGTATAGATAGTTCGCTTGTTTCCATACTGCATCTGTAATTCTTTTGCACCTCTCGACAGAGAGCCGTGCAGCTTCCTCTACTGATCTCATAGCAGTGTCCGCCGTAGTTTGCCCTTCGCCGGAAGCCATTGTTTCGAAGACGCGTAGACTGAGACTGGCGGCTATAGCTTTTCGGTATGACTCGGCCCTCACCCGCCAGTGAATGACCCTTTCATTTTGGATCTGTGCAAGGTCTTTGCAAAGTGAGAAAAAGAGCTGAAACAACGAGTAACTTGGGAACCTAACAATCATTTTCATTAACTCATCTGCTTGTACAGAAAGATGAAGTACCTTGGATTCCTTCTTAATTGTGTCTAAGGCCACTACGTCAAGTTCGTGTCTAGCTCTTTCCTCAGCCTTTCTCTCGACGGATGTTTGATGTTCTAGCCTCGTCATCAAAGTGCAACTCATGTTGCCGAATGCTTCCCACAGTTGACGACCGACCCAGAGACACGCTTTATCCCATTTCGTGTGCTTTATACTTTTGATTAGCTGAATAAGTCCCACTAATTGGAATACCTGGAAGGCCTCGGAACGCCCGATGCCCTTGCCAGACAAATCGAGACATTTGCATTTCGTAATTTGGTCTCCTTTGAAATAGATGCCAACCAAGCAGACCTCCTGATCGGTAACCAACGGCCCATGGATCTCAACTCGCTCATCCAGGTCTTTCAATTTAATAAGCTGCTCCACGGATAGAGTTTGATCAAATTTCTTAGAATACCTGTTATATTCCGACATGTACTCATCTCTGTTTCTAATTATTTGTGCGGACTTCAGACTGTTCTTGATGAGGTAAAGGATAACAATTGTTGCGAGCATAGCCGGAATGGCTACAACTGGCCTCATAGCCGGTACCAGAGCGCTGCCAAAATTTTGACAGAGAATTCCGGGAAGAATGAATCCAATCGATGCCACCAGATATGAGGCACCTCGTTTTCTCCCTTTTGCGATAGCCACCACCGCAATGTGGAGGTATAACAATAGAACCAAAGCCAACAGCGATCCCACCCTCAAGAATTCGAACCCGCCGAAATCTCCTTGAACCGAATAGATTAGAAGTGCAAACGAAGCTGTAAAGGCAATTGGAACCAAGGGTTTTAATGTTTCAAGAAAATCGCCAAATTTCTTCTTAACCTCATTGATATCAGAGATTCCGCTAATGGCCATGGACAAAGATAGAGCATACGCTTGTGTGAAAATGACTGCCAAGGCGACAATCGGGGGAAAGCCGACCAAGACAAACAAAAGGATCAGACCAGCTGCTGGCAAAACTATGTGGTACCAAAGAATAAAGCCCTGCATCAGAATGGCTATCGCTCTTTTGATGAGTCCCTTCTTTGGAAAGAATTCGAAAAACATAGTCAAGTCTTCGCTTTGATACAAGTTTTTGCACGTAATAGACAGGCGATAGATACATTATAAACTCTGACGTACGCCGAAATCTCTTTCGGTTTCCCTCGCTTAAGAGTCGACTAGTTCTTTTCCCGTTTCTTACCGAATGACTTCTTGCTACGCTGGTTGCCGCTCCTTAACTGACCCTATCCACCCGAACCTAAGTGTTTTCAGGAATCTAAAGTCCGGCTCCTGATCTCCAACTTGCCTTCTGTGAGCCAGAAACTGGCGCCACCTCTGAAGCCTCTTTACCGAATACAAATCATTGTATCGCTCCTTTCCAGTTGATTGGTCCACAAGTGGTACGTAGGACCTTTCGGGGTCTCGCAGTTTTGTGATTCCAACGAACCATTTTCTTCGTCTAAGTGTTCCGAATGCGAGGTAGACATGGAGCTTCTTGGCTTGACTCATTTCAACGAGATTCTTGCGTTGGTAATATGGAAGAGTGGCGTAGAGATCATTATCAACTTGAAAGAGTGAGTCGCGTCGGCTACATGAGATCCCAAACCTATACTCGACTTCGGGGCTGCTGTTCATCCATTTATTCGCAATCAAAACATCGGGCGACGTGTAAGCCTGCTTTTTGAGCTTTGCTAATCTCTTGCCGTAGTCGACGCGCAAACTCGAGCCCGTTGAGTAAATCTGGCCTTCCAAGTAACCTGATTTGGAGAGAAGCCACTTGACATAATCTTGGAACTCGTAACCCTTCCTGAGTCTTTCCTCCAATGATGGTTGGATGACGGCCATTTCTCACTCCCCTTGGTCGCCTCGGCTATCAATAATTATGAAGCTTGTGCGTCTGATATTAGACTTCTTAATTGCCATACACCCTTTCTCTAGGATTTTAATGAGGAGAGCTCTTTTCTAGTAGCCATTTGTCGAGTTTCTCAGGGTTATGTATGTAATTCGGGTCTGGTACGATGGAGTGGACGAGCTTCTCAGCTTGCTCTATGCACTTGCAGCATTCATTCGTCAGGAAGCGTCTCTTAGCTGGACCGTAGACCCATACCTCACAATCCTTGCCTAGCCTTCTCAGAAGATCGTCTAGAACATAGACCCTGACTTCGCCCAGGCCGAGCATAAGCTTCAACTGTACAGCTGCTAAATTGAATGAGACTGGTCGCTGAAAGTGATAGAGAGGGCGGTAAGGCTCTGAACAGGTCTGCCCATCTAATAGGGGGCGCGGTTTCACCTTGGGTTCTGATAGCTACTTACTGGTATAGTCATTCAACTTGGCCTAGTCTTCTCGCTGGCTCGGATCTGCTCGTCATGGGTTTATTCATAACAGGGATGGGAGCTGCAGGCGGCATTCTTCCGGATAGTATTGAGCCTCCGAAGAGGCCTAAGCATAGAGGTTTCTTCCACTATGTCTTCGGCAGCCTAGCGTCGATCTTCTACTTCTTGATTCTTTTGGGAAGCTTGAAGATGATAAGCTTTGAAGTGGCAGTCTACTTCGTGGACCTGATTAGGTTCCTTGTTCTAGCCGTCGTATCAGGATATGCATCACACTTGTTTCTAGATGTTTTTGTCAGAAGATAGGGACCTGAGCATCTGCGCGGAAATCTACTCTCCAGGTATTTTACGTCATTGTTTCGCGAGATTTCTGAACTTGCACTCCGGCGCTACTTGTCTAATTCTCGCTGGGATTATTCGATCGGCTACGGGTAGATCATTCTCGTATATGTCGATTGCTCTGAGTGAATGTTCCTCGTAGAACTTCTGCTTGATCTCTATTGCCCTTGGATCTCCCCGAGTCTTCTTCTCCCAAAATTCGATGTGGAGGTCTATCTTGGGTATGTACCAGTCGCATAGAACATCCCTTTTCGCTCTTTGGACGCGATAGTTGTATTCATGCTTGTGTGGCAGGTGTTCATGAAGCCAGTCGTCCAGAAACCTTTCGCCGTATGACTTTGTGATATGGCCGTCCTTCGCCTTGAAGCCGACCAGATCTGTCTCGGTTTTAGGCAGTGCTGGGACCTCAAGGAAGATTCTCCATAGCTCATCGACGAACTTAGGACCGAGCCTATCCGGGAAGAGAAGTACGCCTCTCCTGCTTACTCTTATCCATCCTCTTTTGATCAAAGGTAGGAGTGCCGTTTCGTCAAGCGGAGGGCACCTCATCTTCCTCCTCACTCGCACTTGAGCTGGGAAGCGGCCGTCAAAAGCGTAGGGCTCGAGGTTCAGTATACCGTCTGTTGTTGCCTCGAATATTCCGTGTAAGCGATTGTTCTGGTAGTTGAGTAGGAAGAGAACGTCTCCTTTCTTAACTTGGGAGACTCGTTTCCACTCTGACATTGGCATAGCGAAAAGTCTCCTCTCGAAGCACTCCCTTTCGGTCCTATGACCACAGATGAAGACATATCCGCTTGGCACTCTGAGAGCATGACCCTCTCCACTCTCTTCAGCCCCGTACAAAACTCCATAAGGCAACCGCCTACAGGAAGCATTGACAGACATGGCTCATCGATCTTGAGATATTTTCCAATGTTAATTTCAAGTTTCCAACCTAAAAAAAGGCCGAAAAGCCGAGAGGTTAACTTGGCCAGAAATAATCTCGTGGTCTCATTGGTTGAGTTCCTATCTTGCCTTTGATTCGATGGCTGCGAACTGCGGTGCGAAACGTTCCTGTAAGACTTTAACGAAATCGCGCAGTCTGAGGAGGCGATCTTTGGTAATTGCGGACCCTGAATCACCGCGGCGGAATAAGTCACGGCCAGTTTGAGCCATCCATGACAAGGCTATGTTGATCCCATCATTTACTGCCCGCATCTGTTTGTCAAGAATCTCAGGGTCATTCCGAGAAAGTGAGAGAAAGGCAGCAGCACCAATCCATGTTCTAGGCTCTTCTGGGTTCTTCAGGTGAGACTCGAAGACCCTGTGAAATGCGAAGCCCTTAACCGCATCGTACACGGCAACAGTGCGTTCGCGTGTGTCGATTTTTTTTGACTCTAGAAAGGCAGCTTTGGCGAAGCCCGCTGGAGTAACGCGGTAGTGATTCTTCCTTATTCTCTCTAGCCATCTGCGTTTCACAATGCCCCTTCCTTCTCGTGCCATTATCTCATTCATGACTCGCTTATGGTCTGGATAATGGCTCTCATAACCACGTAATCCCCATCTGTTCTTATTCAGATTCCACGTTTCTACTGTGAGATCCCATTCCGAAAATTCTTGTTCAGAAACCCTTTTGGCCAGTCGTACAGCGGCCAGCAAGACCTCTTCGGCGGCGCTCAAGGTACTCAACTCCCTAAACCTCCTGTTCTGCTACTCCTGCTAGCATTCTGTCAACCAGCTCGTACGCCTCGTCTAAAAAATCTGCCGTATCTATTTCTGCCTGAGCGAGATCGCGAAGAAACTCGATTCCGGTGACTTCTCTTTCGCCAATTTCTTGCATAGCTCTAAGTCGCCTTAGTACCTCGAAGGCCTTAAGCGCAAGGAACTGCTGGAATGTTCTGGTATGAAGCCCTCGCAGACCCCCGGTCCTAGTGCGTCCCCTCGCCTTCTCTGATTCTTTGCTTTTCTGATTGATCCAGACAATGTTTTGCCAGATCGGATCCTGATCGATAATCGTCGTGTACTCTGGTCCTCCTGGATGAGTCCTCTGCTCTTCTGGCAAATGTTCGTGCCCCGGCGCTGTTTCTCCACAGAGGATAAGGTACGGAATATCCGGCCCACCTCTTTGCCTTCTATCCTGCTCGATACGCTCATCGCTTATTTGCACGAGGCAGGTTTCATGGTCGTCAGTCCCGTAGTAGACTCGGACAGTAGCCGTTCCAGCTACTCGTCCTGCCGTAAAGAAACCCGAACGCCCAATTCTGCCCATCGAAAGTTCATCAACTGTCGCCTGATAAACAGCGTCATCGACCTGTTCTCCCGATCGCGTGTAGGCGACTATTCCGATCTTTCGTCGTTCCCCTTGCTTCAATGGAGTTGCAGGCGGCTCCAGCCGCAATCTCTCTACGTCCAAAACCTCTACAGTCACAGGATTGGAACTGACACCCCTATCCCAAGTTGTAAGCCTGATCTGACACGTGCCTTGCCTAAGACCCGTGATCGACCCACGCCCCACGAGACAAACAACACCTTCCGGCTCGGACTCCAATAAAAGATTTGGACTTGGAACTGGCAATCTGTCCTCGCCACGAATCTCATATGCCTTGAAGATCAAAGGAATAGTTGTGTTCAAAGGGAAACCTAGCATTCCACCCGTTTCTTCCAGCACAATTTCATGAATAACTGCGCCAAATTCTATCGGAGGAGGAGTTTCTCCTGTCCCATTTACAGGATTTAGGAAACGTCTCATCAACTCACGAAGTTGACCGAGAGTGTCGCTTGCTCTCTCTCGTTCCAGTGGAGAATCTCGTCCAGATTGAGCGTTTTGAATTTGTATCGCAACGTCGCATATCTTCTCTGCGGCCCAATGGGTAAGCGCTCGAACAAGAGGAGTATCAGCAAGAATTTGGCGTTCGATTCCTGTACAGTGTTCCATGCCCAAGGCAGGAACCATCAGTGTTCCGTAAAGAAAGCCTGAAGTTGTGATGGGAACCAAATCGGCAATGCTATAGTTGGCTATAATGTTCCGCTCATTTCTGATACGCAGCACATTCCTCGGCTTCGTACGGTCCGAAAGCCTGAGACTTTGAACACTAGTCTTGATTTCCAGATACTTCTTGTCTGCCCCGTCCGGACCAGTAGAGACCTGATCCGACGTTTCAGAGTCTTCTAGGAAGTCGGGTATAGGAACCCTCGGAATGTTCTCAAAGCCAGGATAGGGTTCAGGCTCTTGGACCTGTAGTGTCCCTTCATGAAGCAGTTGTCTACCATGCATTACCCACACTGAACAGCTTTCTATTGTCAATGCTGCTTGGGCGTGTATCTGGAGGTCCTCCGGAATATGCCTAACTTGAGTCCTTCGCGTTTCAGGACGACGACTGTGCCAGTCCGCCACTCCATCGATGCATACAAGCGTGAACGCATGACGTTCACGGAAAACGCATCTAGCAGCTTCCGGTAGATCTTCAACGGATATTCCAAATGGATCCAGCTCAGAGTTCAACGTATTCTCGACATCGGGATCAGGAAGATTGTATATGTTTTGGCCTTCATCGTTCCCGTACTTACCAGGCTTGTACCTAAGACGGGGTGTGTCGTTCTTGAAACCCATTTTAGTTATCCGGCCATTGACTGAGCTACACATGTACGACTCACTGACCGAGCCTCGGACCATGAATGACTTTCCTCCATTCCCATGAGCTCCCTCAATGTCTTGCGACAGGTTCGCCCGACTAGCGTCTCTACTGGACCAGACTTTCCATTGTTCGAAGTCTCTAGGCGTAGCTCCTCCGAAGTCCAATACACCGAGTCTTGTCATGTCTGGAGAAACGATGACAGCGATTTGTCGTTTCTCCTTGTCAAATATGCCCAAACGCGAATATTGGTCCTTGCTGTTCTTGACTATCTCCGGAAGACCGTCTTTGACTGTCTGGAATCTTCCCGTGGACTGTTCCAGCATGTGCATTCGGTCCATCGGGATAGTAGTCTCCGGTCGAAAAGTTGTCATTTCAAAACCCCCCTTGCTCCAAGCTAGCCCCGATTGAAGAAGTACATGCGCCATGTTCGACAGCTTGAGGCAGATCCGGTTCATTTCCGAAAGCCAAGTTGAGCTTACTCAGAATTTCTGCCACCTTCCGACTGTTTGTCTGCAATCGCGTCGACATTGCTAAGACTAACTTCTCGACCTTGGCTCCCGAGTCTCTGACAGTGTCTACTATGCGCTTGCAGTCCTCTAGGCAATTCATGTTATCGTTGATATAGTAGATGAGGTCCTTGTTGGCAGCGAGACAGCCGAGATCAAGAGCTTTCTTTTGCATCTTGAATGCTACCGTGTGGATCTGATGGAACATAGTCACAGTAGGAATGAGAAGATCTTGCGTAGTAATGACGACTAGTCCGACTTGCGAATCTAGCGCGAATCCCTTGCCCTTTGCATTTCGAGGTAGCTTTTCGGCGACGACAACCGCCAACGGCACATTGTATCTTTCCATGTCTGAACGGACCTGTTCAAGGAAAGCGTTGTTCCAAGTCTTGCGAGACTTCACTTCAACAAGCACTCGGCCTACTTCGACCTCGTTTTGATAGAACTTCACAAGTCCGTCTGTCCCGTCCGCGCCCCCCAGTGGTTCAATTTTTACCCCTTGAACTCCATAGAATGCTTCCTGAAGGTTCTTCATGCAAAACAGTTCTCCCTCCTCACCTTTTACTCCCGGAACCTGCAATGCAGTCATAACAGTTCTGATCGACTCAACGGACTCCTTAAGCATCCCATGAATCTCCGTCACAGACTTGCCTTGTTCTTGCAGAAAACTAATTTGAGTCATCACATCCTGGGTTTGTCGGGATACGACTTCGTGTAATATTTCCCGGAGCTGCTCTGCTTCTGACTGGTTCTGAGCTTGCATCTGAACGAAACGCTCAACAATATCTCTGATGACTTCATTCTTCATTTCAGAAATGCTAGAGCCTATCTCCTTGATAGCTTGAAAGACCGCGATTCCGATCGGTGCTCCAGCCTTATACTGCCTGTCTATGACTCTGAAAGTTCCGAGCGTCGAGTTCAGGCGACCTTCAGTGTCAAGCTCTACAATCCATTCAAGATTTTCTGGTTCGATCTTGGACAAGATCACTTCGGCAGAGTCTAGCGTCTGTCTAAGAAGACCTCCGCAATTTGCGCATAAGATCGGACCTGAAGCGCACAAGCACGCCCTTGTGCTTACGGCAGTCATAGTCAATCCTCCCTGAGAAGCTGCTCCCCTATTGACGTGACTTGATATCGCACAGTCAGCCCAATGCGAATGCGTGTTAACAGTTTCAACTCAGACATCCGACTCAGAATGCCGGATCGAAGTGTCCTGAGATCTGTTTCGTCAAGGTCACACCTCAGCTTTTTAAGCGCTTCGTGAACGGCCTCGGGAGATGTTGCTCCACGTTTGATGGCCTGCAGTGTAAACCGGATCAATTTCATCTCTTCCGGCAGTTCAGCAGCGATGTGATCGATTAGGAACCGTCGTTCCTCCTCTGAGAACGATGAATTGAAGTCGCTTCCGATAATCACAGGATTTGCCAACGACGCGAATTTTAGGCCGGCATCTGTAAGCCCCACTGAAACCTTGCCGTTCTGGTCTTTGAGCATATTCAAAAACCTGAGAGTGGCAGGTGCACCCTCAATTCTGCCCTTGTTTATGTACCCAACGAAATGTGACTTGAACCGCGCCTTTGCCCTGAACTCGTCACGTTTGGTCGGTAGTGCTGTGGAGACCATTTCGGCCCGCTTGCGTCTTAGGTCGCGTTCCTTCTTAGCAAGATTCTTGCCGAATTCGCGAGCTGTTGAAGACGCATTCTCCTGCAAAGCGTCTAACGGAACGGTCGAACCGTTTCCATTGAGCATATTTGCAAGAACACGGACGGTTATCTTTATCGGAAAAAATCTATTCCAAAGCCCAAAGATTTCAGTACGGACCTGATTCGGTTCGGGAGGCGGTATTGTTTGCACTTTGTCTATGTCAGGGGACAAGAGCTCATAGCCAACTTTGCCAGTCCAGGGTTGTGTAAGTTGCTCAGAGATAGGAACCGAAACAGGGATATCACGGCCATGTTGTTCAAGGGTGACTTCGCCAAGATCGTGTTCTTCGACGTAGAGTTGATTTCGAGCAGAAGTGAATAAGAAATCTTGTACTGACCGATAACGTTTCTGCCGTATTAGGCTTTCCACGGCATCCACTATATCGGAAGTTAAATCCACAACGAACCTCATTTTATCCACCCTTATAGGCTATACATCCAGTAATATACCGGCAAACGTCGCTTATAAGTGTTACTATTTTATTCGGAGTATCATTGAAACATTGGCTGTTATTAGCGTCAGTAACGTAAAGTCGACCTCTCATGTCCATAGTGACAGCTATATGAACAGATCATGCAAGCTTCAGGTGTCTTCGCTTCGAGAGACTATTCTGAGGATTTCAAGTGTCCTATGGCATACCTGCAGAATAGTTCAAGGCCTTCTGCTGTTATCCAGCGCTCGACAAGATCGTGCCATTGGCTTAGAGAACTTCTCGCGACACGTTAAAATGTAGATGGCGCCCGCCATGCTCATTGTCTTCATTTCTTTCTGAGATATTCCCTAATCAACTCTTCAATCTTTTCGCTTAGGGCCAGTTTGCCCTTCTCGTCTATGAGCTTCTTGGCTAAGGCTTTGTATAGTTCCTCGTCTAGCACAACCGAAATGCGCTTCCTCGGCATCTAGATACACTACAACCTGGATATTCAAATACTTTTATATAGCCTTGGCGCATCAGGATATCCAGATATCTGAATGTAGGAATTGATAGGACCATGGAGGACTTGATTACTGGCGGCAAGGCCGAGGCGGAGACTAGATATGTCCGCGTCAATTTCCCGGGAGAAAGACTGAGCTTCTTTGTCAGAACGGAAAAACAATCAATCAAAGCGATTTATCAGACACATACTTATCTTGATTTCCGGAGAAAATTGCTTGCGGGAAAATCCTAAAAGGGGCAGACGTCGATGTATCTATGGGAATCGATGAAAGAACCACAGATTGAAACGTTTCTCGGTCAAAAGACAGAACAGTGGCAACTCCCGGGCGTCGAACCATACTACAGCACACGTCTCGGCGCGGCATACTTAGGAGATGCAATAGAATTAGTTAAACATCTTTCTGACGCATCAGTTGATCTCATAGTGACTTCACCTCCGTTTGCATTGACCAGGAAAAAGGAGTATGGAAACGTCGATCCTGAAGAGTACGTAACTTGGTTCGAGCCGTTCTCAAATGAATTCTGGAGAGTTTTGAAGAACGATGGCAGTTTTGTCCTCCATCTTGGAGGAAGCTGGAACAGGGGTGAACCTACAAAATCGCTGTATACTTATGATCTCCTTGTCGCCCTTTGCTCTAAATACCAGAGGACTTTCAAGCTAGCTCAAGATTTCTACTGGTATAATCCTGCGAAGCTTCCATCACCCGCCGAGTGGGTTAACGTTCGACGGGTAAGAGTTAAAGATTCCGTAGATTTCGTCTGGTGGCTATCGAAAAGTGCAAATCCAAAAGCGAATAATAGACGTGTCTTGAAGAACTATAGTAAATCAATGTTGAATCTTCTGAAGAACGGATACACAGCGAAATTGCGCCCCTCTGGCCATAATATATCGACGAAGTTTAGCCGAGATCATGGGGGGGCAATCCCTTCAAATCTTCTGGTTTACTCCAATACCGATTCAAACAGCCGCTATATGATGTTGTGCCGAAACACGGGAATAAGACCTCATCCGGCAAGGTATCCGGACCAGATTCCGGAGTTTTTCATAGACTTCTTGACTGATGCGGGGCAAAAAGTCTTAGACCCATTCGGAGGAAGCAATGTAACCGGGGCCGTTGCAGAAAGACGTGGAAGAAGATGGATGTGTTTCGAGAAAGTTGAGGAGTACCTAAAAGGCTCTCTATTTCGCTTCAATGATGAGCAGCTTCTGAGTAAGCCTAAAATCGCGCTATCCATCTAATTCTGTGATAGATACCTTTGAGTCGATTATCAAAGGATGAACTACTAAAGAAGGTTGTTGATGCTATTAGGGACTCTGGATGGGACGCGAAAGTTCTTGACAAGAGGCATCCGTTCCAACTGCTCGTTTCACACGATGAAATCTCGCAGAAAATACGAATCTACATTTGGAATGTCACTCATGGCGGAGGAGCTGCCCGTGCTCCGGATGAGTATCGTATTCAGATAACTGCGGTAGACAGGATTGAAACAGGAACTACTTTCAGGACTTTGTTGTTGGGCTGGGATGCGCGTCATCAAGTCTTCGTTGGATATAACGCGGGCAGATACGAAACTTTCGGTGCATCGCCCTCTCTGCAGGTGAAAGACGGAACGCTCTCCAATGCTGCTCATCAGGGAATGGCTATTCAACCGAAAGCGTTTGACTCTCAAGGCAACGTTACTGAAGTAGTGGTCGCATTTAAACCTGAGCTCTTTGCCGCTTATGCTGCCAACTTGGACAAATATCATCAGCAAAAAATGACTAATGTCGAAGCGAAGCTTCTTGAGCGCGTAGGTACAGCCACGCCGCCCACGGATAAGGAACTTGCCTCTCTTTCGGAAGAGCGAAGGCATGTGATTCGAGAAGTTGAACAAGCTGTCAGGCTCGGTAAGTTCAGAAAACTTGTGCTACAAGCATACGACTCTCGCTGTGCCATATGTGACTTGAACCTGGGAATAATCCACGCTGCTCATATTCTTCCAGTTGAGAAGGGGAGCGATGAGCCTAACAACGGGATAGCTCTATGCCCCAACCACCATGCAGCGTTTGATCGAGACATACTGATAATCAAAGACGATTACACCGTCTCATTGAACCCCAAAATTGTCGGTAAGCATACCACTGATATGGCAAGATTGATGGATAAGGCACAGAAAATAAGAATCCCGACCGATGCACGACTTCGGCCAAAACCCGAGAACCTTCGTACCAGAATGCATCTGCGAGGCATTTGGTTCGCATAGCACCATTTCGCCAAAGAGGGTTCTTCTCTTATCAGATTTCCTTCTCAGATGCTCAGTTGTGCCTTTATGGAAAAGATGCTATTACGTTTATATCTTGCTTACTAATGCAACGGAGTCCGCCATTTTAATTGAGTTTTACCACACTCAATGAAAATATCAAACACTCTGCCGGTTCCAGTTTGATAAAGGCCTATTGATAAGTCTGGCAGACATATAGATGTGGCAGAGGCTAGGTATGTCAAACCGAATTCTGAGGAGCAATTGGATTTTCTCTGTGACGCCCGAAAACTGGGGGACAGTTAAAACCCACTCTATCTGGGCTACTGGCAGGGAAAGCCACACACGGAAGATAAAGACAGGCGATATAGCGATCTTCTATGTTACTGGAACGATTCCTCCATGCTTCATGGGCATATATGAGGTTGCGGGCAAATGGTTCCGAGTTGCTAAGCCGCTCTGGGCTGATGAAGTTGAGCAGGGAAAGGTACTATACCCTTGGCAAGTCAAGCTTAAGGAGATTCAATTAGGAACTGCCAATGTCAAGGACTTGGCGTCCAAACTGGCCTTCATAGGCGCTAGGAAAAACTGGCAAGTATATTTGGTCGGAACTCCGGCTAACATGCAGAGGCCCATAAGCGAAGAGGACTACCAATTGATACTCGCCGAAATGAAAAAGCCTCCGGTTCAGCTTGAATTCCGTCCAGCACACATTAAGAAAGTTGAACCTAGAGAGTTGAAAGCAGCTCCCATACCAAGCCATAAGGAAATTCAAAATATGGCATTTGGACTGGGTGAACTCGAAGGCTATATTGTCGATAAGGAGGTCCCAGTGGACAAGGAGCGCCTCGACGTCACATGGAGGAGAAAGGTAAGGGTTAAGCCCGACTTTGCCTTTGAGATTCAAAAGGGAGGAGACTTCAACGCGGCTTTAATGAAGCTCAAGGAGGCATGGGACCTATGGGGTTGCACATCAGTGCTGATAACAACTGACGAATATATTGATGACGCCAAGAGGTGGCTTGGTAGAGCATTCCATGAAATGGAGAAAGATGCAAGGATCGTACACTGGCAGAAGATCAAAGAATGGCATCAGCTTATGGAGAAAAGGAAACGAATAATGAATGAAATCGGCATTTAGTTAGTAAGGCAGATAGCATAGTGTTGCGAATTCTTTTTTGATCGCTCTTCTCACGAAGTTGCTTAGGTTTTTTCTCTGGACTTACAGATCTTGTCTGTTTCTTTGTCTCATTTCTAAATTCTGACCTTCTCTATGTACCATCGTCTAGCATGGTCATTGAACCAGACGACATAGTCTTCGTCTCGAAGGCCCAGTTCTTCCCTAACCTTCTCCGGGATCTGTGTTCTCCCTCCACCATAGACCTTTGTGATAATTCTCTCCTGCCTATCCACGCGCGTAGAACCTACCTAAGCCACGGTGCAAACTACGAGGTAACTTATCAATTCGAACCTTTAAGATTTCACGTAGACTTTACCGACAAAGAACGCTGTAGACGCGGTTTACGTGATGCCAGCGATTCGATCCCGGGCCTAGCGAATAGGAGGACCTTCTCACGGCAAAGAATCGCCTAGGTCGACTGTCTACAGGAAGAGGAAGGATTCAACGTCTTAAACGCGAAGAGCTGGAACAGATCTTCAACGACGCTTTTCTCAACCGTCAGAGAGGGCTGAGATAATATCCTCTCTTTCAAATAATGGTAAAGTGCGTTTTCGAATCACTTTAAGATACGCCTAGTGCTCTCTTCGCCTCCTCTCCGAGCAGACCAAGCTCAGCCAAACGTTCCCTCAGCAACCTACGGACAACCCCACTCAATGAAGGCTCCCCAACATCGCGCCTCAACCTTCTAAGAATCTCAATCAAACTCAGATCTAGGCTCACACAAACAGTTCCAAAAGATTTCCTCCTATTCAAAGATCCCTCAGACACCTTAGGCCTTCCAGGCTTTCTCAGTTCAGCGTCCTTCATCATCGAATAGATCGACTCTCTTCTCAGCGAAATCTAAAGCATCAAGGACCCGCATAC
>Ga0209725_1000739_pt1 | contig 19274 bp, 16 predicted proteins | sample I18A1metaG_FD_184145 | JGI IMG/M metagenome (GOLD analysis project Ga0209725, IMG submission 184145) | Lake sediment bacterial and archeal communities from Gulf of Boni, Indonesia to study Microbial Dark Matter (Phase II) - ​I18A1 metaG... | ecosystem: Environmental > Aquatic > Freshwater > Lake... | reverse complement strand
TGCTGGGCATAATGGATGTGAGCGTAAGGAAGGAGGTTATGCGACAGCGTGAAGAAGTCGCACGACTTAGGAGACTTGTTGAAGGAAAGCCACAGGGAGATTCAAGCCCTAACTGAACTGCTCACCGTCCAGCAGCGCATAGGACGATGGAAAGATCCGGTGCAGTGGACTGAGAAGTGCCGCATCCTCAAGGGCCAGCCGTTCAGCTTCCAAGATCGAGACTACTTGCTGCCCATCTACCGAGACACCCATCCCAACCTTGTCGTAGTGAAGGCTAGGCAGATGGAAATGACTGAGATGCTCGTGAACTGGCTTCTATTCAACCTGACCGCTCACCGACATACCACTGCCCTCTACACTGCGCCTAGAGCCGATCAGGTGAGTCGCTTCAGCCGGGACCGCATACGGAAGGCGATCAAGGACAGCCCGCAGCTACGCCACAACCTCGAAGTCGCTCGGGAGGAGGAAGGCAAGGAAGCGATCACACGCATCCCGTTCGCCAACGACTCGCTGCTGTACTTGATCTCGGCTTGGGGCGACTTCTCCGCTATACGAAACATCCCCGCAGACTTCGCTGCCGTAGACGAGATGCAGGACGTGCAGAGCGAAGCCCTGCCAGTCATTATGGAGGCCATGGCTCACAGCAAGCATCGACGCCTAGCGTTGGTGGGCACAGCCAGCGAGGTAGGCTCAGAGTTCTTCAGGCTCTGGGAAAGCTCAGACATGAAGGAGTGGAACCGAGAAGCGAAGGCATGGGTGCCCACCAAACCCGAGAACAAGCTCTACTCAGGCTATCACATCAGCCAAGAAATGGCTCCGTGGATCATCACGCTGCCTCCAGACCATCCGAACAGCATAGAAGCTAAGCGGCCTCCAGCCTACTCGGAAAGGCGCTTCCTCAATGAAGTGCTTGGGCTTTTCTATGCGGGCATGGCTAAGCCTCTGCTCACCGAAGACCTGCTCCGCTGCCGAGCCTTCCAGTTGAAAATGATGAGCGGGCTTGGTCCACCTTTCCGAAGCTACATGGGCGTAGACTGGGGAGGAGGCGCAGGACGCACCGTAGTCTGGATACAGGCAATGGATCAATGGGATCGCTGGCGCTTACTATTCGTACACAGATTCACCGAGAAAGACCTCATGCGGCAAGCCGAAGTCGTGTCCAACTTGATTCCGCTGTTCAACGTGAAGCAATGCGTGGCAGACTTAGGCTATGGAGCGGTCCAAGTCGCCGAGCTTCAGAAGAAGCACGCAAGCACCGTTCTAGGCTGCAGCTATGTGCAGCGGCCCGACAAGCCTCTTGAGCGCAGGGATCAACAGGAGTTCGGGGAGCGCATAGCTCAATTACACGTGCTCGCAGACCGCAGCTTCTACATCGAGAAAGCCATCGAACTCATCAAACGGATAGATGCCAAAGGCAACCACTTTCCAATGCTGCAGCTTCCATGGACCGAGCCTGCCCGCATCGAATGGATCATAGACCAGTTCACCTGCCTAGAACGGGAAACAGTGGAGATGCAGAGCGGCAGACGGTACCCCCGCTATCTCCATCCAGAGGGCACCGAGGACCATGCCTTTCATGCGTTCGTCTATGCGCTCATAGCCTACGACGCCTCGAAGATGTACGGAGAGTTCAGCATGGGACCACTATTCGGCCCGAGGTGATTCAGCTCAATAGCATTAGCCTCTTAGGTGGCGGTCTGTCTCCAACCATATCGCCTGTCAAGTAAGAATAGGCTATTTAGACCGTATTGACGCTTGGATAGGATAGCGTACTTAGGCCGGGTGGGGGGTACAAGGCGACGAGGCCTGAAGACAAAGCCAGAGAGAAGATCGACAGGCTTCTGGAGGCTTCAGGCTGGAGAGTCCAAGCCTATCAAGAAATCAATCTCGGGGCCTCTCTCGGGGTCGCAGTTTCCTATTTCCCGCTGAAGAACAGAGAAGAAGCCGACTATGTCCTTTTCGTGGACAGAAAAGCTATCGGTATCGTTGAGGCGAAGCCAGAAGGAACCACCCTGAGTGGTGTCGCAGAACAGACCACGAAGTACTTGGATGGGCTTCAAGACAACATACCATTCTACCAGAAGCCGCTTCCATTCGCCTATGAGAGCACGGGCAGTGAAACTTTCTTCAGGGATATGAGAGACCCTCAGCCACGATCCCGGAGAGTCTTTGCTTTCCATCGTCCGGAAACCCTCGCTGAATGGGCGCTCCATAAGGATACTCTGAGGAAACGTCTGCAAAACATGCCTCCACTGATGACTAGGGGCCTAAGAGATTGCCAGATTGAAGCCATCAACAACTTGGAGAAATCGTTTGCAGAAGCTAGACCTAGAGCGCTTATCCAGATGGCATCGGGAAGTGGAAAAACGTACACCGCTGTCAGCTTCGTCTATCGCCTCATAAAGTTCGCAAATGCAAGGAGAATCTTGTTCCTAGTCGATCGCAGTAACCTCGCCCGTCAGGCCAGAACAGAGTTCCAAATGTACGCAACCCCAGACGATGGCAGAAAGTTCACAGAGCTCTACAACGTTCAACACTTGACCTCAAACGCCTTAGATCCAGTTAGCAAGGTTTGCATAACCACAATCCAGAGACTATACTCCATGCTGAAGGGAGAGGAGCTTGACCCAGAACTTGAAGAGGTCTCTCTTTTTGAAACTTCGCCCTTGGAAGAGAAACCGAGGGAAGTTCCCTACAACCCAACAATTCCGATTGAGACCTTCGACTTGATCATAACCGATGAGTGCCACCGTTCAATATACAACCTTTGGCGGCAGGTGTTGGAGTACTTTGATGCGTTCATCATTGGACTTACAGCAACACCTTCCAAGCAGACCCTCGGCTTCTTCAACCAGAATCTCGTCACAGAGTACAGCCATGAAAGAGCGGTTGCAGATGGGGTCAACGTCGGCTACGAGATCTACCGCATAAAGACGGAGATCACTGAGCGAGGCAGCAGAGTTGAAGCAGGATACTATGTGGACAAGCGAGATAGACTCACTAGGAAGATCCGTTGGGAGCAGCTAGATGAGCCCCTTGAGTATGGCGCACCTGAATTGGACAGAAGTGTCGTGGCCCCAGACCAGATCAGAACCGTGGTCAGAACGTTCAAGGAGAGGCTGCCTGAGATATTTCCTGGAAGAGAGGAAGTACCAAAAACTCTGATCTTCGCTAAGGATGACTCCCACGCAGAAGACATCGTCACTATCACAAGAGAGGAATTTGGCAGAGGCAACGAGTTCTGCAAGAAAATCACCTACAAGACCACAGGCGAGAAGCCTGAAGACCTGATTGCAAGCTTCCGAAATTCATACTATCCGCGAATAGCCGTGACTGTGGACATGATCTCCACAGGCACAGACATCAGACCTCTGGAATGCCTCATATTCATGCGAGACGTGAAGTCACGAGTATTCTTCGAACAAATGAAAGGGCGAGGAACCAGAACCATAACACCAACAGACCTCGCAGCCGTCACACCAGACGCCACACACAAAACACATTTTATCATAGTCGATGTCGTAGGCGTGTGCGAAAAAGACAAGACAGACTCACGGCCTCTAGAACGAAAGCGGACGATTCCTTTTGACAAACTCGTTATGTCGGTGGCGTTGGGCAGTAGAGACGATGATACCCTAACCTCTCTTGCCGGAAGACTCTCTAGAATGGAAAGAGAGTTGCACGACACTGAAAGGAGAGAGATCGAAACTGCAGCAGGAGGCAAGTCTCTCAGAGAAATCATCAACGGTCTGCTTGATGCTGTTGACCCTGACAAGAAAGAAGCCAAGGCCAAAGAGTTTTTCCAAACCGAGACTCCTACAAGAAATCAACTGGACAAGGCCGAAGAAGAACTGAAGAAGAGCTCATGTTCGATCTTCGACCTCGCAGACCTAAGAAACAAACTCACTGAGATAAAGCAGAGGGACGAGCAGATAATCGACACAATCAGCAGAGACAAAGCGACCTTTGTAGGCTTTGACATTAAGGCAAGAGAGAAGACCGCTAAGGACATTATTGACAGATTCAAGAACTTCATAGAAGAAAACAAGAATGAACTTACAGCCCTCCAAATGATCTACAACAAGCCGTACGGTGCTCGTCAACTCACGTATGAAAAAATCAAAGGCCTTGCCGAAGCCGTAAGAAAACCACCCTACAACCTAACCCCAGACAACATCTGGAGTGCCTACGAACAACTGGAGAAATCAAAAGTCAAACGTGCTGGACCGCAGAAGCTGCTAACCAATATAGTCACCTTGATACGCTTCGCAATAGGAGAGACCGAAACACTTGAGCCTTTTGAGGAAACAGTGAACCTTCGATTCCGAAACTGGCTTACGGAGCAAGAGAAGGCAGGACACAAATTCACGTCTGAACAGATCGAATGGCTCACGATGATAAAAGACCACATAGCCACTTCGCTGGCCATTGAGATCGATGATTTCGAGAATGTTCCCTTCAACCAGAAGGGTGGGCTGCTCAAGGCAGACCAGGTATTCAGAAATAGACTGCCACAACTTATCGAAGAATTAAACACGGTGCTTGCAGCATGAGTAGACAGGAAGAGCAATCACTTCGCTTGGCCATGCCGATCTTGCCGAGGGGCTGGGTTTGGGCGAGACTAGAGGAGTTGTGCTATTCCCCTCAGCAGGACATAGTAGATGGCCCATTTGGCTCTAATCTGAAGGCCTCAGAGTATCGAACCGAGGGTGTTCCAGTAATCAGGTTGCAGAACATACGAAGAAACGAGTTTGTAAGAAAGAATATCAAACACGTTACGTTGGAAAAAGCGGAAGAACTTGGAAGACATAGCTTTTCAAGAGGAGATATAGTTGTCACAAAACTGGGAGATCCACTGGGCAAAGCTTGCATCATCCCAGAGAACATGGAATGGGGAATAGTAGTAGCAGATGTTGTGAGAGTAAGGGTTGCTCAGGATCTTATTTCAAGAAAAGCTGTGGCCTACGCGATAAATTCGGAAGTTGTCTCGAAACAGCTGGAAGGAGAAATTAAGGGTACAACGAGACCTAGGGTGAACCTGAATCACATCAGAAGTCTTCTCGTTCCTCTTCCTCCGTTTAACGAGCAACTGCGTATTGTTGCTAGGGTTGAGGAACTCTTCACGATGCTCGATGCTGGAGTCAAGTATCTGGAGACTGTTAAGGCTCAGCTGAAGCCGTATCGCCAGTCGGTGCTGAAGTCGGGATTTGAGGGAAAGCTGACAGAGGAGTGGCGTCGAACTCACCGAGACGAACTGGAACCCGCCTCCAACCTGCTGAAACGAATCAGAGAAGAGCGAATGAAAAACATGGCAGGGAAATATGAGGAATTTCTCCCGGTAGATGCAGTCAACCTTTCAGAACTACCAGAAGGATGGGTATGGACAAGGATCGGTGAAGTGTGTGAGACCACGAGTGGGGGCACCCCCAGTAGAAAGAACAGGAGATACTTCGGCGGCAAGATTCCATGGCTCAAGTCAGGAGAGCTCGAAGATGGCTTGGTCAGGTCCTCTGAAGAACACATTACCGAGGAAGGGCTGGAAAGTTCAAGTGCCAAAATCGTGCCTAAAGGAGCAGTCCTCATTGCCTTGTACGGCGCTACAGTCGGTAGACTTGGAATCCTTGAAATTGACTCCGCCATCAATCAAGCCATATGCGCTATTCTCACGCCAAATGATCTCGACAAGAGGTTTCTTTTCTGGTATCTAATGAGCTACAGAAGCAGCCTGTTACATGCGAGGAAAGGGGGAGCACAACCAAACATTAGTCAAGAAATAGTGAAAAATACCGTAGTACCCCTAGCTCCTTTGTCTGAGCAATCTAGAATTGCTGAAGAAATCGAGCGTCACTTTGCTGTCATCGATGAGACTGAAAGGACAATAGCCAACAGCTTAAGGCAGGCGGAGAAGTTGCGTCAGAGCATCTTGAAACGGACCTTTGAGGGAAACCTTGTTCCTCAAGACCCTAGTGATGAGTCAGCTAGTGTCCTTCTTGAAAGGATCAGGTCGTTGAGGGCTCAGATGGAGCAGAATCAAAAGACAACAAAAAGAAGAAAGCGAAATGACCCCAGTCAGCGGAGGTTGATGTAAGTGGATGATGAGTCATCAACGATAGTGCAGAGGCTGTGGAACTACTGTAACGTGTTACGTGATGATGGCGTCAGCTATGGTGACTATGTGGAACAATTGACCTATCTACTGTTTTTGAAGATGGCTGATGAGCAGACCAAGCCTCCGTTCAACAAGCCCCGCACAATTCCTAACGGTTTTGACTGGCAGAGCCTCCTCCAAAAGAATGGTGACGCATTGGAGTCACATTATCGCCGCATCCTAGAGACTTTGGGCAAAGAGAAGGGGATGCTTGGAGTCATCTTTAGGAAGGCCCAGAACAAGATTCAGGATCCAGCGAAACTGAAGCGTCTCACCGAACTCATCAATGATGAAACCTGGATAGGCATAGACATCGACGTGAAAGGCACAATCTACGAGGGCTTACTGGAGAAGAACGCTGAGGACATCAAAAGTGGTGCAGGGCAATACTTCACCCCCAGACCCTTAATCAAAGCGGTTGTGGAGGTCATGCGACCTGAACCCGGAATGACTATCTATGATCCTGCGTGTGGCACCGGAGGCTTCCTTCTCGCAGCTCACGACTACGTATCAAAGAACTATCCTCTTGATAAGGACCAGAAGAGATTCCTCAAATTCGATACCTTAAGCGGTAAAGACATCGTTGACAGTGTCGCCCGACTCTGCGTCATGAACCTGTACCTCCACGGCATTGGAGGCGAAGAAAGCCCCATCGAGGTTGGTGACAGCCTTATCTCGGACCCTGGAAGCCGCTACGACATGGTGCTTACAAATCCACCCTTCGGCAAGAAGAGCAGCATAACATTAGTGAACAGCGAAGGAAAAGCAGACAGAGAAAGTATAGTTTATGAACGGCAGGACTTCTGGGCCGGCACATCCAACAAACAGCTCAACTTTCTCCAGCATATCAAGACGCTGCTTAAGATCAATGGGAGAGCCGCAATCGTCGTACCTGACAACGTGCTCTTCGAAGGGGGTGCAGGCGAGACTGTTAGAAGGAAGCTTCTTGCGGAATGCGACGTTCATACCTTGCTGCGATTGCCGACCGGCGTCTTCTACGCTCAGGGAGTCAAGGCTAACGTGTTGTTCTTTGATAGGAAACCAGCTAGTGAGAAGCCTTGGACAACGAAGCTTTGGATATATGATCTGAGAACCAATCAGCACTTCACTCTCAAAGAGAACCCGCTGAGATTCGAGCATCTACAAGACTTCATCAAATGCTACAATGCGGAGAACCGACACAATAGAAAGGAGACAGAGAGATTCAAACCATATACCTACGATCAACTAATGCAACGTGACAAGGTCAGCCTAGACATATTCTGGCTCAAGGATGAGAGTCTCGAAGACTCTGACAAGTTACCACCACCTGAAATCATAGCATCCGAGATTGCAGAAAACCTTGAGTCAGCGCTCGAACAGTTCAGCAGTATTCACGAAAGTCTATCTAATACGTGAAGCCGCAAGCGACTACCCGTACCAAGAGTGCAGCCCTTGCGTGACCTTAGACCTAGATTGGAAGTTGTGAATGTCGTCGCAACTGCTGAACTCGGCCAACCAGTGGACTTAGATAGGCTGGCAATGTTGGAAGGATTTCTGTATGATCAAGCGATCTATCACTGCGCCTACCTCAAGGACAGGAACACGAGGGCGAAGGTGTCCATCTTTGCCACAGGCAAAATGATCTCTGTCGGAGCCAAGAGCCTTGCAGACTCAAAACATGACTTGAAGTACGCAGCGGAGGTTCTGGCGAGACACAGAGTCATCGAAGACACAAAGATCCAAGTGAAGCTGCGGAACATTGTCGCTACAACTCATTTGGGCACAAAACTCGATCTTGAAAGACTCGCTCGAACTCTGCCCAGCGTTATCTACGAACCTGAGCAGTTTCCTGCGGCAATCTACCACGCCAAAGACTTGGAAGCAGGTTCCGTATTGATATTCTCCAACGGAAAGATTGTCTTCGCAGGTCTTAGAAGCACAAAACAACTCAAAATAGCCAGAGACGTCGCAGTCAGTCTCATTATGCTAGCCAATTCTTCGGACTAGAGCAACATCACCATGACCGGGTCCTCCTCTTCTAGTAGAGGAGGCTGGCAAGTTCGACTATTGGTTTGGTCGCTGCTCTGCCCCATGTATCTCTCCAGCAGACGATGATGTCGCATTTGTCTGCTTCGTTCATGTGCTCTCTCTCGAAGTTCCTGCTCTCGAACTCAACCTCGATTCCAACCTCACGCCCATTCTCATCGACGGCAGTGATATCCGGGTAGGCTTCCCCTACCTTCAGAAGTCTAGGAAACCCGCATGCCTTATGCAGCTTGGCGAATAGGGCAACAGTGCCTTCGTGGTTCTTTGGGTCTTCCGTGCCAAGTATATGCGCCGCCATCATGCGGTACTGCTCTTTGGCGAGGCGAATTACCGTCCTTCCTCTTGTGGTTCCTATGCCAAAGCCGGAAGGGTTCATCTCGAAGATTCCTGTGCAGATGGGTCTAGTCTGATAGGTCAGGTGGGGACCCTTTCGGCTCTTGCTCCAGTTCTTCAACTCGGACCATCGCTCTGACGATATTTCGAAGAGCCCGAGCGTCCTCTTCTGCTTGGCATAGTAGACTATCTTGTCACCTTTGCCCATCTGGCAGAAGTTGCGATCTCTAAGGGCTCGAGCCTTTGGTGAGCCTATGGCGTCTGGGCGATCCCAGTAAGCATCGATGTCATGCTGAACAAGCCAGTATTCCATACAAAGCCATACTGCTCGTTGCATATTTAATTGACTCGATCAATCGAGCTAGACTCGCTTAGGCGTGCTACCGCTTCTTTAGCGACCCCAGCTCTCGCTCCCTTCTGTGCGTGACGACGTGAAAATCTGGGCCCTTCTCCAATCACCCTGCATCCAAATCCTACTATTTGTCCACTCGAAAGGGGAAGTCAGACACAGCGAGCTTGAAAGCCTGATCCGGAGCCGAGGCACCTTATCCTCAAACCTAAACGACCTACTGGATGAAGGGCTCCTCAAACGGAATGTCATAGCCTCCCGTCCTATTCAGTCGAACTACTCGCTCACCGAAAGAGGAAAGGCAGTTGCCAAGACCCTCGCAGACCTGAGAAACTCGCTGCGGCCCACGTAGATGATCAGCTGGACCGTGAAGACGACTTGAAGACTATCGTCAATGGATTTGCCCCCTACAAACAAGTGATGAAGTGAATGTATAAAGGACTGATTTGATATCAGCAATTCTGGTAAGAGTTGAGAAGCAAAGATAGTCGTTTCTCTCACCTGATGAAAGGGTTGGAGCTGCTGAATCTCGACTCCAACTGGGCGATGTCGGTCGTAGCACTGTGCGCTCAAGAGATAGCCATAAGAAAGAAATTAGAAGACATGGGAGACTCACCGGGAGAGCTGGACTTTCAGAAGGTCGCTGAAACGCTTGAAAAGCGCTTGCGAGATAGCGGTCTAGATCCACCCAATGTCCTGCTTTCCTTGGCCAGAGCTTACCCGAGAATCCGTGGAAAACTAGTCCACTGGGGACATATCGGCCAAGTGTATGACGGGGATGTTGATGGAATCATAGCCAACACAATAGGCCTTGTGGAAACACTGTTTCTATCCATGAAGGCCAGCGAGAACATGTCTCATGTTGCTGACGCTCTGCTAGGTGTCAATGACGAGAAATTCGCATCCAAGATCGGTGAATTAATCCCTGAACAAAAAAGAAAAGTCACTCTGGCTCTGATTGAAAGGTTGTCGTCGCTTGACTGGAATCAGCCCGGCTATTTTGATACGAAAAGAAAGACTGAAGAAGCAGTAAAGTCTATCGCCAGATCGTTAGATCCTGACGATTTGACAACTCTTCTTGATACTGCTATTCAGCGATTTGGTGTATCTCAGCCTAGCCTAGTAATGAGGATGGTGGGAGAGACATGTCATCATACTACAGTCATGAGATTTCTTCAAAAGAGGAACTATGCCGATTGGATTGTCTCCAGATTTGTCAACAGCAACAGTTACGACGAGGCATCAGTCAATGCGAAAGTCGTGGCGAATATTGCCTCTATCCTAAGCACTTCACAGATCCAGCAGATCCTAGGTGCGGCCAGTGAAAACTCCCAAATCAGAGATTCGTGGGGTGCACGGTCTTATCTCAAGGATTTCATTGCTTTGCATGGCCGCAAATCCAGACGAGAGATTTCAAAAAAGGGTGGAATGCCCCCCAAGAAGGCTTAACTTGGTCGGAAGACAGGTCTTTGAACCTGCACCCACAAGTGGTTCGCTCCATTTGCAGCGGAACCATTGGGGACGGGAGAGCAGTGACAAGCATAGGGTTGCGTGAGTGGACTTTCAGAGAATCTTAATGAAAATGAGGAGAACCAGTCATTGATCAAGTATGATGATATCAGTAGGTGCTCTGGAACCGACGGGTGTTATGGCATCACAGTCGGCTCTATAGACCCTGCTATAATCGAGTTTGCTATGAAGCCGCTCTTCATGGTAGTGACAGAGCAGCCGTTGGGTAGTGCAGAAGGCCTCAGAAGAGGCATTGAGAATGAGAGCATGGAGCGTGGAGTACCTGTCGCACTGAGCCAATTGTTCGATGGGCGCTTCTACGTAGGGATCAAAAGCAAAAAGATCTACTGGACTCACTTCATAAAGTGTCCTGGGAGGATCAGAGGCAGAAGGCGAGGAAAAAAGGGTCGGAGTGGCCTGAAAATCGACGCCTGCGCCAAGAAATTCCTGAGGAAAGAGATAGAAGACTTGGAGCCAGAGGTGATCATCACGGTAGGAGCGAATGCAAGCAAGTTTGTTCTCACAATGGGTGGGCTCGGAGATGATTGGCAAACAATACTCTGGAAAGAGATTGAAGCCGTTGCTACCAACCGTCAGGGCGAGTTCCAAGCGCCGGTCGTCAGAACATCCAGGGTTTTGGTATTCATGCATCCAAGCATGGCGAACCCTCTGAGGTTCCTTTTCCTCAAACTCAAGCCGCTTCTCTACCCCTACATGAAACGCCTATGAATACAGAAAGCCATGCAGCCATGAATTTCGAGGGATCCCGAAGTCCCTTCACCAGTAGATCAAAGTTCTTGAGATGCTGAATGACTTCCAGATCCTTACCTAACTCTACCAGACTCGCAAGAGGATGCAGCCGTCGAGCGACCAGCGAATCAATAAGTGAGTGAGGGTGTCTTCTTCGATCAGCTCATCCATCAAGGGCGTCTTTCAACCAACTCTCATTGAAAAGCGGTTGTCATTGACTGAGTCACGCAAACTCCGGGCGGTTTCTCGTCTAGATAACAAAGCCCGTCGATCCCAATTCAGAGAGGGATGAGTTTCTTGCAGTTGGGGCAATAAACCCCTAGCTGCATCATATTGAAGAAGTAATGCAGGAACTGCATGATTTGGCTCAGAGGAATTTGAACGTCTTCCTTGTATGTATTCAACAAGTCTATGGCCCATTCTGACTGCTCCCCGATCACCCTCCAAGCTTCTTCAATCCGTTCTTCCTTCAACAGCGACTTGTCAATGCCAGTAATGCTCTCAATTCTTCCAGTCTTCCTCGTCATAACACAGTAGTCAGGCAGCACTTTGCTTGGGTCTGCTCCACCGAACTCAAACCTAAGGTGAAAATACAGACTGGCATCATCCTCCGAAGTCGGGACCCCACTACGACGATCATGTACCAGGAAGTGATACCATCCTATGATGCCCTCATTCTTCAACCGAGAAATGAGTGGATGTATCTTGGAGCGAATAGTGCCAATCGGATTCTCCCCAGGCGATACCCGCACGAATGTCTCCCACATCCTGTCCAAATCGGGTCTTTGCATCACTTCACCTCTAGCTTTGCGAAACGCGCCCATGTGCCAACTATGAATTGGGTGATATCCTATTTCTCTCTAAGCCCTGCGCTATCGCAGATCAATATTCCAATCGAAATCTTCGCAGAGGAGAACTACAGCCAGGTTCAGCTTCGTAGACTCTGACCATCCACGGAAACACTTCCACGAGGATAATGATAAGCTCAGCGGCCTTGGGCGACTTCAGCTACCTTGGCATATGCATCATGCCGCGTAGACCTTGCCTGAGTGGGGGAGCTGGGTTACGGAAGAGAAGGAACTGCTGGAAATCGAGGCTAGGTAGCGGGCTCGCTCGGCTACCAGGCTAATATCCAGCTGACACTGAATGGACGATATGTAATCTCCACAACGGGGTGGGCGGTTTGGTCTCCTATTATATGAATCCAGTCTACAAAGAATGGTATTCTTTCCTAGAGACACACTATAGGTACTTGAAGTGCGTCACGAAGATCCTCTCATCACACAGCAAGACAACGGGAACTACTGGTCTAAACGAGTCGCTCGTCAATAGACTGCAGCTAGACGCCGGCTGGATGCGAAGTAAGCTGGCAAAGGATGCTGGTGAGAGAGATCAAGCAAAGAGGCACCTTCAGAATGCTTGGTTCAATGAATGCGCGCTACGTTACCCGCTCGGGCACGATCAGCTTCTTGAACGAATGCGCTTTGCTCCTTGGAAGATCGCACAATTCTACTACACTGTATACTCTGGAATTTCAGCCATCGTGCGCTTTGTCAATTCAAGGAAGTACCTCTCTCACAATGCCACGTTGAACCTATTCGTCTCAGAGATCGTTTCCGATAAGAGAGTACGCGCTAGGCTTTTTCCTGCACCACTTTGTTTTGTCTTGAGAGGCGAGGAGCTACTTCCCGATCCCAGCTCGATCGCCATTTCTCGCCTAGCTCGAAGCTATTGTTCAGAGCTGGTTACTTGCCTTAGGAATACTCGGAATGAATTGAATCTAAAAGGACAGGTGGGGCTTGTCCACTATTTCAGATGGCTTCGAGAATGGGCAAATTACAGCGCGGGGTACATCTTCGCAAATCTGTATGGGGACATCGTCAGACAACGTTTAGATGATGGTCTTCTCCTCATTTCGAATAGTTTTATGTTTGCCATAGAGATATCAGCAGCGACTTTCTTGGGATTGGAGGATCTTTTGGAAATGTACCGTAACTTCAGAAAAATGACTGTTGCTAGGCTGCAATTCGAGCCGAGCTTTCTTGATGAAAGAATGTCATTGCTGGAAAAGAAGGGTTTTGGTTGTATGAGGAATCAAGAAGCGAGTTAATCCCGCTGCCGAGTTCCTCTCAACCTTCTTCGAGTGCAACCAACGTACAGTGGACTCGAGCCTTCAAGGGAAGTGAGACAACCAGCTCCCACAGATCAGGCAGAGACAAAGCATGGGGCAAAGGAAGGCTGGATGACTGCTTCACATTCGCACAAGGATTCTCTCCACTCTCCGAAACTTCTGCGAAACGAGCAGATCCAGCTGATCTCGTGAATCCAGCTTAACCCTGATCATACGGACAGGTCCCCTAGAAGGAAAGGAGATAGCAGTTACGTATATGTCATGAACCTCCATGTATTTTCTGTCATCATTTTTCGTGTCGTCTAGGAACGTTTCGATATCCTTGCCACGGTACATAACACAGCTCATGGTAGACGCCTCAACCAAGAATCCGGCTTTGGCCTCTCGTCAGAACAGCATACGACTCCAAGAAAAACCGTGTGAACACGGGTACGCCGGCATATACCTGTGTCATATAATGAGGGCCCTATGAAGCTATCCTGATATGCTCAGAAGGTAATAGATGGCTACAATTGCGTGATACACTTGGGTTCTTACCAAGAGCTGTGCACGCGCATTCAAGAGTTGTCTGTCAATCGAGCAGTCCGTCACATGATCCAAACGCTGTTTCCTGAGGTCTGGTTCGGCACTGGTGAGGACAGATGGTATTGGCCAAAAGCGGACAGAAGATATCGGGAATGGAAGCTATCCCGGAGCAGGAGAATGGTCCTATCTAAGTTATTTGATTCTGAACCGCTGAACAAGTACCAGCTTGCAGTCAGATGCCGATTGCACCACACACAGGTAAGGCGGGCTGTGGACTCACTCCTCAAGAGGCGGGCTCTCGAACAAGCCTCATCCACAAAGTGGAGGACAGGAAAGATCAGTGCAGCGTACCGCCTAACACCTTTTGGGAGGTTCTTGTATCTCTACAACGGTCGTCCGGGCCTCATTGTTCCGGGGGCTGCTCAGTGGCCTAAACATGAACATCTTCTGAAATGCCTTCAGGAGCTAGCAGTTTACATGAAGTCCGAATTGCTAGACGATTTGAGTAAGAGCATCATGAGTATTCGTGACGAAGACAGAAGACTGAACCACTTGTGCAAACTACTTGATATTGTCTTTGAGGGGCAGGAGCGTCTTGCGGATCCTTTCTGGCGACGACCTGCTATGAGTGAATTTGTGAGTCGAGCTTGGATTAGTACAGAAGACATCCGCGAATATGTCGGGCACATGCCAACTGATTGTCGCATGTTTCTGGCAAAGACAAAGGAGAACCTTCTAGCACGGGTAAGCGAGATAGATGCTATTCTGACCCAGAGTCATAGGCAATACGAATCTAGATCGAATCCCTTAGGCCCACGCTCTAACAACTCATAAGGCGATTCGCTGATTCGTACGTCCCTGTGAAAAGTCTGTGTGATGACCTAGGGCTACTTGTAGGATCTGCTGTCCTTCGTTAAATACTTTCAAGCCCTAGATGCGGTTCTCATCAGGCGCTTCTCCTTCCCAGCATACATCTCCCGATCTAAATACCTGTAAGGCTCGTTCCGCGTAAGCTGGGAATGAGCCTTACGACCGGCCGAGAACCCGGACAAGATGCATTTCATCCGACCTGTGTTCGAGATCTGTGGAAAGGGAAGAAGCTGTCCCGTTGGATCTCGCCCAGAGAAGGTCTTTGTATGTGCAAGCAAGAACTGCGGATCCAAGTTCAATCTTCATTCAGTGATTCCAAAGGGAGGCATACTTCGGTGCCCAACATGCTTGAACGATACAGAACTCTCAACCAGGTGGCTGCTGAGTAGCATAAGCGAGCCTTCCGTAGAAAGCGCCGCATCCTCGATTCTACATGTGCTGAGGGAACAACAAGTCTCTGTTGACCAAGTCCTCGGCCGGCCGTTGAGGGACCCCTGTCCTCCTAGCGAGATACTCGCCAAGTTGTATCGTCTGCACAGAACGAAGCGACACAGTAGAAGGAAAAGGACCGATGGAACATAGCACTCACTCCAGCGCTTCAGACTGATCAGGCCTAATGGTTCGCTTAGATCTTCTCTCTAACCCTTGCGTTGTCGAGGGTTAAATTCAAGATGGGCAACCGCAACCGTCAGTAGTTCATGATGGTTAGATGAATTGAGTGAACCATCGTGCCTAGTCGAATGGCCTGGTCATCAGGCAAATGATCTGTTTCAAAATAGGCTTTTGTCTCTACGACTGCAATTTCTGCTCACGCCAACATTTCTTTGAGATTTCCTTGACTGATTTCACGAACTGCGGAAGAGTGTATACTCTAATGAAGTTCATTGGCAACAAGAGCCTGACAGTCTGTGACACTTCAGCAAGAGTGCGAGTTAGCCCATCTCTTGTCTCGACTAAGATGTCCACTTGTTTGGGGTCGTACGTTAGTATGTCTACGAAGACATTTTCTTCTCCTATGTCGGCGCCAACACTAATCTGATGTCTAAGCGTATTTTCGACATTGCGGGGTTCTCTCAATGCAGTTATTGCCTCAAGGTCTGACAGTGCTATATTGGCTTCAAAGGCTACGGGCAATAGCTCCAGCCGTTGAAGACTCCTCACAAGCTCTCGCGCCCGTCTAGCCGCCAAGTTACTGGGTTCCAAGTCAAGGATTAGTTTCAGCATTCCTGAGTCATCCAGCCGGACGTAATCTTCAGGCCGCCTCACTATTTCGCCAATGCCGATTTCTTCATCAACGGCACGCAGTGCCTCAGACAACATTAACTCCGCGCTTCTTACCGCCCTATGGTAGTAAAGCGCAGCGTGTAGTCGATACACACCAAGTGCAAAGGTTTCCAATGCCGTCAAAGTGTCTGTTCCATGCACGAGTCGGTTTCTCCTAACCCTGAACGACTTGGCGAGGCCATCGAGATCAATAACCCCATATATGCCAGTGTAGAACCCATCCCTGACTGTGTAGTCAATTCTATCAGCGTCTAATGGTGAAGATACGATAGAGGACAGAACTCGGCTACTCTCTTCACCTCTTTCAAGGAGATCCAATATTTCATGCGTTGAACAGCCTTGGCGCTCTACTATGTCCTTGATCTCTGTTTTCGTGACAATCTCCCTCCGCATCGTTTCGAAGGTCACGCCTTGTGTCTCATCAATAAAGGCCTCAAACACATGGCTGAACGGACCGTGTCCAATGTCATGTAGAAGGGCGGCTAGCCTTATGGTAACCATCTCGTTCTCTATGGTCGGCCGTCCGTATCCCTCTAGCTGTTTGATTATCTGTGATGCAATCCACATGGTGCCTAGTGAGTGCTCGAACCGATTGTGATTAGCACTAGAGTACACCGTGTGTGCCATCGGTGATTGTCTTAGATTTCTCAATCTCCGGAAGATTGGATGGTTCACTAGTTGGTTTTCATCAGCGAGGAGATCTATGAATCCGTATATCGGGTCCTGTAGTATGAATCCACGTCCAGGGCTGTCATTCATAGAAACGGAGCACCTCACTCTTGGTCAGAAGACTTGATAACCTAATGCGCTTCTGCCTGAGTCGTCCTAGAGCACCCGACTCATCATCATACAGTGCTATTGCCCTGACCATGTAACCGCCCCTCTCGCTAACGGCGTCTGCTATTTTCTGAATGGTGAGTCCGTCAGCCGCATGGTCAACCACGGCTATGACATCGTCTTGTGACGAGAGACTACTCGGCACCTCATACCTTGTCTCGCCATTTGCCTGACCAACCCGTATGCTGAGAAGCGATACGTTGCGGTTATATGCAGTTAGGATATCGTTGTACGTCGCACACAAAAAATGAGAAGCAGACCCCTCTAGAAAAGCGATCTTAGTTGCGTCGGGATGACGAGACAAAACGGCGACTAGATACCTCCCAAGGAGTTGCAGGCTTCCGGCCTTTAGGGAGATACTTGTTAAGTCACACTGGATGCTGTCTCCTTGTTTGTTGATGAGACCTTCTTCCTTGAACTTTCCTACTAGGGCCGTCCTGGTAAATTCGTACTCTACAGAACCGGCCGGACCTGTTCTTTGTGACTCTGCAGCTCGTCTCACTTCGTCAAACTTCTTGTCGAAATAGCTCTTTGTCCTGCAAACAAGACGATACGCTGCTGATAATGTAAGGACCGCCAAAAGCAGGACTGCTATCGATTCTAGAAGAAGAGGAACTGTAGATATCTGAAGCAGGTCCGCCATGAGGCTAATTAGTAGCGCCATCAATGACAGGAGGATGAAATACTTGTTGTTGAGCAGTCTTCGCAACGACTGACCAGAGGCCATCTTACGATGCCTTAGGTTACTATGCCGAGTCATATATTTAGACTTAGAGCGGATCGAGTCTGGAGTCCTATCTCACAGACAATGTTGCGTCGAATACAGCGAACTACCATGACGGACATGGACAACGACACCGGTCGTTTTTCGATTTTGACCTACGATAATGAGGGTCAGTATCCGTGACGAGCCCACTATTTCGCCTTCTTGCTAGGCCTCCACACGTCTGGTCTCGACATCACCACACATACTTGCAACCGTCGCCCGAAGCAGGGATCCCAATTCGTCTGACGGTCTATAACTGGGCTTGTGCGCACTCTCTACTCTGTGAGGCATCAACAGTTCTTGGAGAGTACGCCTAGCTGAGGACTTGTCCGCTGGATTGAAGACGGCAAATGCCTTTCCACCTCCCTCGCCCCTCACTCCATTCTTGACCAGAGAGAAGCAGGGGATGTCCGTGAGTCCGTCTCCGATGTAACACATGTTTGAAAATGGGATTCTACGCTTGTGCATAGGAACGTCCTTGTTGACGGCATCTCTATGGCTATGTCTCGGACGTACTCCTTTGTTTATCTCAAACAGATATCGAGTCTTCTCAGTATAGGTTACACATCTCTTTATGTACTTGAGAACACCATCGTCTTCGTCTCCAGCCAACTGAGAGCCGTAAACCGCATTAAAATGCTTGTCAATGATTCCAGATCCCTTGATCATTTCCTGCAAGCCACTTGATATCACATAGAATTCCAATTTCACATCATAGCTCTCGCCCGTTCTCTGGAGGTCGTGGAACACACGTGGAATGCCTTTGTAGAACTTGTCGTCCAAAGCTGAACCAAACTTCATTAGATCTGTGTTCGTAAGTGCTCCAAGAGGCTTGTTCTTGCCAATGTTCCTCAGGAGAAGATTGAGGTAGGCATGAACTTGGTCATAGCCTTGACGTATCAGATCTCTAGCGTCTCTAAGCCAGAATTTCTTTGGAGAAATATGATGCCTCTGAAGGAGTTGGGTGATTGAATCTGGTACTAGTGTACCGTCAAAATCAAAGATGACTGCCACGACATCACGAGACTCAGGCAAGTAGACCACCACGGAGCCTAGGCATACCCTATGGCTATCTTCTTTGTCGTACTGTAGTCGGGATCCGACTTCTAGCTAACGTCATTCCGTGAGTTGGAATGTTTCTGGAGTTGACGCTACGATATGTGGCGAAAAGGCTCGTGAGCCTCTTCGTTGCCAAATTCCGTTCATGCGGAGTCAGTTTCCTTCCGCAGTTGTTCCTTGCCCGGCTATTCTTTCCACGGACGGTAGAAGTCATTTGAGTCCCTTGGAGGTGTCGGCTTTTGCCTTATTCATCTTTTTGATACTTATGAATACTGATTTTAACCCTCACGTTATTAAGGGATAATATCCCACTCGCCCCACCATATCATTGGAGTTAGACAACCTTTCTATGACGCAAGCTTTGGAGAGATTGAGTGCTTTACGAGAGTTGGAAGAGGACGTGGGCTGTCTGCTAAAGAGAATGTGAGATGAAGTCTGTGCGTCCACCATCAACTGTTATCACTTGGCCAGTAATGAAGCTGGATTCGTCTGAGGCAAGAAATAGTACGACGTTTGCGACATCCTCTGGCTCGCCGATACGTCCGAGGATGGAGACCCTCTCAAAACGTTGTATGCGCTCTTCCTGTTCGGCGCGGCTTCGATGGCCCAGGCCCATATCAGTTCTTATGAGTCCGGGCGCTATCGCGTTCACGTTTATTCCGTATCCACCCAACTCTAGGGCGAG
>Ga0209725_1000738_pt1 | contig 19285 bp, 18 predicted proteins | sample I18A1metaG_FD_184145 | JGI IMG/M metagenome (GOLD analysis project Ga0209725, IMG submission 184145) | Lake sediment bacterial and archeal communities from Gulf of Boni, Indonesia to study Microbial Dark Matter (Phase II) - ​I18A1 metaG... | ecosystem: Environmental > Aquatic > Freshwater > Lake... | reverse complement strand
TCAGACTCTGCATGACAGACTGAAGGAAGAAGGCTTCATCATTTACGCTGGCATGGGATCTTTGGAAAGCAAGTTCTTCCGAATCGGAAACATGGGCGCCTTAACGTTGGAGGACATCGAGAAGTTTCTACATTCCGTGAAATTGATTCTAGCATAGCGGCTAATCATGCTAGAAGAAGGGTTGAAGCGCTGGGAAAGATTCCCCGTCACTGCGCAACGGCCTGAGGGGCTCGCTCTAGGTAGAAGAGTGTCAAATGGTGCGGGGGGTGGGATTCGCGCACCAGGTTTACCAGTAAAAACCCATTCATGAGGTATCCTCTGGGGTATCTTATTGGCGGGCCCGGAGGGATATTGAACCGCGATAACCCATTGGCTAGAAAAAGCAAGTGACTGGCAGGTCGAGGCTAGATCATAAGTTGCTGGAGGCACAATGTATTCACGTTGAGAGGCTTCGGTTTTGAAACTCAAAGATATGGTCGTACTTTCGACACTGATGAGTGTCTGGCACTTGGATCGGAAATTGCGAGAGTTGGGCTATTCTAGATCAATGATAGAGATAATCTTGCACCTGTACTCAAAGCCTGAATGTTCAGCGAGTCTAAGTGAAATTCAGGGCAACTGGGCGTATTGGGGGGAGTTGGAGAAAAGGAATTGCTGAAAACCATAGGCTCAATGTCTGATGTGAGATACGAAGGGAGCATTTCGCGAAGCCATTGGGATGAAACCAGACTTGTCTTGGAAGCTAGCACCAAGGATGAGCTGGATCGGATGATTCGGATATTTCTGGATCAAGAGAAGATATCAGATCTGAATTGGAGGGAAGAGGTCTTCTATAGAGCGACGAAGAGCTTTGCAGGTTCTTTCTCAACCTAGCGATGAGAACCATGTGTTTGTTATCACGTTTTGAGTAGCGCGCTACTAGTGCGCTGCTCTCCTTGAGTGACTTCCTTTCTTTGGAAACACTCTGCAATACATACTATCCAATCTTCGTCTTAGTTCTCTATCGCTGAATACGCTTGTGTCCGTCATTGCTCCGACTGCAGGAAATTGGCCTCTTATTCCGTTTATGATTTTCCTGAGCCAGTCCACCCTCGAATCTTCCGATGAGATTTGTTGTTTTGACGCTATCCATTCGAGAATACGCTCGTCGTTCTGTATTGTGGGAGAGTCTAGGAGGTCGATCCACGACGACCAATCTCCTACGCTTTCGACAAAATCAAAATCTGGGAATTTCTTCGCAATCAGGTAACAGTATCGGAAATGGTTCCGAGGCTCATCTGCTCTGCGGCTCACCGATCGATCCGGACTTGAGTAGGGAGGAGTTGGCGCAAGTCCACCAGCATGATCATAAAGTGCTCGCCATATGAATTCTCGGTCTTCAGCTGCAACCAGATTTGTAGTCTCTACGAAAGACAGGCGTTTGCCCACTTCGTACCACAGTCTAAGAACTCCGCGACGGCTCTTGAGCGCTAACAATTTCCGCTTCTCCATCTCGTCTTCGATGCTGCGCATTCTTTGCTCGATCAAATCATCGAGTTTGTTGGCTTTCTCCTTGGCAGATTTTGTGAGTGGTCTTTGACTCTCAGACTTGTACACGCTTGCTGGGATTGTCTTCCCACCGACTACGATTTCCTCACGGATTTTCACTGGCATGGCTAAGCTGTCTCTCGAAATACCTAAAGGAGAAGTCGCTCATCAACCTGAGGGTTCCTCTGGCGACGCTCTCATCATCCTTCTTATCTTCCTCGCGATATAGTCTTGACTTCTCAGAGTGAAGATCGAGCTTGCAGAGTATGAGACCCATTAGGCGAAACAGATATGCAGCTGCATCATCCTCGTTGTCCTCAACTGCAGCGTACGCTGGGTGTAGCGTATTGTAGTGAACAATTACCCCTCCTCGTTCGCCAGGTTCGTCGTCGCCCATGAGTCGCCCAACATCAGGGTCTTCCGTATCCCACTCCGTCGCAATACAGTCCTCAAAGATCCCTCTCGGAGGCGGATCTTCTTCGAGGTAGAATGAACGTTTCTCTTCGTCAAGCGTTTCGCCTTTGTTTGGCGGCATCAACGAGATTATGCGCGACACAAGTGTCACCTTTCCCACGGTGGGGTATCTCTTACGATCCATTCTCGCTTCAAATGGGCCATAGTGTTTGGAACCCTGCCTCGACGGAACCGTCACATCTTCGTCAACGAAGGTTTCGATCGGTCTGTCACCCTGCCTGATGAAAAGCTTCAGTCGAACAGCTGCTTCCTGTCTAGTGTCATTGGTCACCCTGACAGAGATGTTCTTGACCGATTCGCCATAGTTCACTCGCAGATCGTCTTCGCGGGGAAATTGGATATCGGAAAGCTGAATCCGCAGTTTCTTCCATGGTCTCTTGACGCCCTTCCTGCGTAGCTTTCCGGGCCCAAGTCCATGCCCGAACCCTAGAGCTTTGGCAATCCGATTGATCTCAAGAAGGGCTGTGCGCTCCGCCTTTCGTTGTTGTTCTCTCCTGATTCCGCGAGTATCTGTACGCCAACCCAACTTTTCCCGCGCGAATTTCTCAATCTCTTCCTGAACGTAATGTTTGATGGATTTTGGCAGACCGAATCTGAAATTGAATCCATAGTGCTCGGGACTTTCGTCCTTTAGCAGCTGGCGCTCCGCATCTCTCTCAAGAGTAATGTAACCGTATATCGAATCCGTGAGTTCCTGGGGCATGTATTTTGGATCGACAGCGCAGACCTTCATTCCTCCCCGTTGAATTGCCACCCCCTTCAGTTCGTCCGGGACACCATTCTTGTTGCTCACGATGTGCAATCGCTTTACGAGATATTCCTCGCTCCCCGAGGTCAGTTTGACGTTCTCCTGTATCCACACCTTAAACTGATTTGAGTCCGCTTCGGGGAGAACAAATTCCTGTGGTACCTTGACCTCGATGTCCTTTCCATCGACAGAAACGACCATCCTTGCACCAAACTTTGTGATTATTTCCCACCAAGTTTCACCGATGAATTCTGCGAAGGCTCCCGATCTGACAGAATCTATAAGATCTCTTATTGGATTCTCGATGACTATGCGTGTCCCCACTCTCGTCAGCGGCTTCAGCATGCCCTGTGATAATCTATCTAGTTCCTCTCTGGCCTGGCTATTGTTCCACACGCGAATGGGAGAGCTCGTTTTTCTCACTGTTCTTGTTCCTAGTCTGTAGCTTCCGTCAGGCCGCAGGGTGTCGTAGAAGATGCTATAGTCTCTTGACGCTCCAACGAAAATGAATTTTCCTCTACCCCGCGATCCAAGAGGAACTATGTCGCCCCGTGTGGATTTTGCGAACGCAAGGCTTTCAAATCTACTCCACCGCTCTCCCTCGGGAAGATCCTCCTCCATCTCCTCTTTTTCAAGTACCCTACCCGTCAGACCACTTGTGCCTTCATCCGTAAATGCGAACAGAGTCTTCTTTGAGTCTGAGTGAAGCTCGAACCGCATCTTCCAGCCTCGACCCCTTTTCTGATCGAGTCTAGCATCCCAACTGTTTTGCACAGCGTCTTTTTGGACACCATGAGCGATTCCTCTGCCCTGAGCACTGTAACCATCGACAATCTGCAAAACAAGGTTTAGCCAGTTGATGGGAGTCTCTCTTTCTTCACCGTCCCTGTGCATTTCGATAGCCAGTGAAAACATGGAGGGTTCAGACACGGTCATTGCCCTCCTTATCGTCTGACTGCACCTTGAGCTTGGCCAATATTCCCGCTATCTTTCGATTGTTTGTCTGTAGCCTTGAGCTGATGTTGGCCGTCTGTTCTTTGATTCTCCTAGCGGAATCATCCACCACGTCGGAGATCTTCTTGCAGTCGTCAAGTATTCTCATATTGTCATTGATGTAATAGGTTAGGTCTCTGTCAGCGGCAACGCTCTCCAGGTCCAGGGTACGCTTCTGCAACCTGTAACTTGCGGCATGGATCTCATAGAACATGGTTACAGTTGGAACAATCAGTTCGGGAGGAGTTGTCACAACTACTCCGACTTCTGTGTCAACATGGAACTTCCTTCCCTTCGCGGTCTTCGGCAGTTTATCCACGACAAGCACAGCAAGCGCAGCATTGTATCTCTTCATGTCATTTCTGATTTGCTCTATGTATTCGCCACTCCAAGTCTTCCTCGATTTCACTTCTACCAAGCTGCGACCGATTTCTACGTCGTCTTTGTGGAACTTCGCGACACAGTCAGTTGCGTCTGCTCCTCCTAGAGGCTCGATGACGACACAAGATTGGCCTAGGAAAGCATCCTGCAAATCTCTGAGCACGTTGACTTCTCCCTCTTCGCCCTTTACTCCTGGCAATCGCATCGCTGTTAGGAAGGTCTGAAGAGCGCCTGTAGCTTCCCTGATTCTGCTTTCGATTTCGGAGATCGATTTGCCCTGATCGGACATCAGTTTGATTTCTTTGATTACCGCTTCAATTTGCCTGACCATGCCATCCTGCAATAGTCTCGTGAACCGCTCGTTCTCGCCTCTCAGTTCGTCGAATTTCTTTGCCAGTCTCTGCTCCAATTCATCCCTTACTCCCGTAAGCTCCAGACCGATTTCCTTAGTGGCATGTTGCACGGCGGCAGTCAGTGACGCTCCCTGTCGCACTTGCTTGTCTATTGCCATGTAGGTTCCAAGAGTGCTGTTAAGCCTGGACTCGGAGTCCAGATCATAGAACCACTGTTGAACCGTCATGTCAATCTTTGAGAATAGCTGAGATGGGGGTGGCAGTTTCCCTCCACATTTTGCGCAAATCACCGGCTGAAAGGATGATGGGCAGGTACACGTGACAATGTCCGTTAGTGCCATCCCTAACCCTCCATTCTCGCGAGATATTTCTCGCCGGGTCTTGTCGGCTTGTATGTCACTTTCACACCGTCCTTATGCGCTAAGCTAGGCTAGACGAGATGATCTTCGCATGCTTACTAGTGCACACCTTTTCTACTCCCCCAGTCTGGCAAGGTACTTCGCGCCAAGCTCCGTCAGTTTGTACGTTACTTTCACACCGTCCTTCTCTCTGACCAACAGCCCTAGCTCGCTGATTCTGCTCACTACTCCGGAACGCATTGTGACTGGCTCACTGCCCTTCCATTTCGGGTTGAACGATCTCACTTCAGCATTCAGGTCGTTCGGAGATGCCGTGCCTTTCTTGATGCATGAGAGAACTAGATGGATGAGTTTCGCTTCCGCTGGGAGTTGCGTAGCTATGTGATCGAGCAAGAAGTCGATTTCTTGTGCTGAGAATGGGGTGGAGTAATCATGCGACTCGATTACTGGATTTGGCATACTTGCGAATTTCAGACCGAGCTCTGTAAGGCCTGCTACGATGGAACGGTCATCTTTCTTTATGTCCAAGAACCTGAGAGTTGGGGCTGCTCCTCCTACCCTAGGTTTAGAACCACTGTCGTCATTTCGTCTCGATAAGTATCCAATGAAATGATTCTGGAACCTCAGCTTGGCCTTATCTTGTGCTCTGCCAATTGGAAGACCAGCAGAGATGATCTCTCCGCGTTTTCGTCCCGTATCTTTCTCTTCGCGTTCTATCTCCCTCCCGAGCATTCGTGCGGCTCTGGCTGCATCTTCGTGAAGTACTGCAAGAGGCAAATACTCTGCCTGCTTGGTCCTCGCAAGGTTCAATGCGACTCTGACTGCGACCTTGACCGGGAAGATTCGGTTGTACTGTCCCCAAAGGTAATCATCTCGAAGACAGTCACTCAGAGGAACCGTCTTGGCGTTGGAAAGATCAGAAGGAAGCTGCAGAAGCTCCATCGCACTTATGGCTGAAGCAACAGGTTGAGAATAGTCGACGAAGTCACTCCTCTGAGAGGCAAAGGTCGTCGATCCCGGTTCCTGTGACTCAAGATATACCTGATTCTGTATTGCAGCCAAGAAGAAATCCTGAGGAGATCTATACTTCTCAGGCCGAGTCTCAAGCAATCTGTTTAACTGATCAGCGAGCTCGAATGGAATATCCAAGATATATCTCATACTCCAGTTAACTCCTTCAGTAAAGGAGATCTAGTAAAAGTCTTTTATAAACATATCTTTCAAGGTGCTTAACTCAATGATTAAAGAGACCCATAAACACAAATCGTGCGCGAAAAACAACTCATTTGCACGCAAAGAAGAGAATATCTGACAGAAGCAGGTGGATCGTTCTCTTGTGCGCCGTTTCACGCGCGCGCTAATCTCGGTGCGCGCTACCAGAGTACATGACAGTTCCTAAAGGAAGCTTTCTTCACAAATGTTTTAACGATTCACAATCTAATCCTGTTGCATCACGGTGACTACCGTGCCCATCCACATGTCAGCACGACTGGCTTGGCATGACAACTGCTGGAACGGTTGCGTATGCGAAGATCCTCTTTCAAATACTTCCTGCATGGTCCACGAATATATTCGTGACTCCCGTAATGACGTCCTTGAGAAAGACAATGCGGGAAAGCATTTCTCTACAGTGCGTGCGCGCTACGATTATGAGCCGCCGTGCTCAAGTGAAATATCTCTTTTCTCCGCTGCTCCCTCTTGCATAACCCATGGAGACCCCTTGGACTGGCGTAGACTTCCCGATAGCGAAGAAGAGCTCGAAGCTTACTCATTCTGTGCGAGACCATACGGAAGAATGTTCTCTAAGGAAAAAGGAGTAACATGGGAAAGTGATCCTGAGAAACAACTCGATCGGCTCAACGAATATTTCGGTGCCATTGAAGAAGGACTTTCCCTAGTTTTCTTTTACACAAACCATGGCAACCCACTTGTGGACGAAGCCGGAGACCGTTTACTTGTCGGCGCTGCCAGAATCAAGAAGAAAGGTCAACAATTGTATTTTCCCAAGACTCCTAGATACTCAAACGACTACCCAATTTGGTCCAGATCAATAACGATTGATTACCCCGTCCAGTCTGCGATAATACCCTACCAAGAGTACTTGAAACAAGGGTACGATCCATCCAACATAATATGCAGAGTTCCCGGTAGTTTGCGCGAACAATTCTCATACGTCTCAGAGCATCTTACAGACGATGAAGCCGTTGTTGCATTAGAAGCAATCATTCAGACAGCAAGAATAGTCCAAAGCGAACGAAAAGTATCAGAAAACTGGAACCTCAAGATAAAATGGTTAAACACGGTCCTCTCCGAAATATGGACAAATAGAGGAGCATATCCAGGCACTGGCAGTGTTCTGGAATACCTCGGAATGGGAAAAGGAACAATCTATCAATTCGAAATCCTACAGGAAGTATCGAAAAAGGGAAAAGATGTTCTCGAACATCTCTCGGCAATATTGAACGGTAAAAGAAGACCTGAAAAAAAGTTCGAAAACGATCTGAACGTGGCATCAAAAGAATGGCGCGAGTGCCCTGAATCCAGGAGAAGACTTCTAAGAACTCTTTGTCTTTTTGGGTTAACTAAGGAGCAAGTTGAACGCGTATCTAACCCAACACTTAAACAGAAAGCTGGAATTTTGGCTAAGTCCCAGCACATAATTGATAACCCATACCTTTTGTGTGAACAGGACTCTGGCGGAAAAGACTCGTCGCCAATTGGCTTTGAACAAATCGATCACGGAATGATCCCACTGAAAGAGGTAGCGAAGGGCTGGGAAAATCACGTGGCGATTTCGCCTAACGACAAGCGACGCGTTAGGGCATTACTAACAGACGTTCTCAAATCGGCCGCCCAATCAGGAGACACACTGTTGTCGTTGGATGAGGCGATTTCAAGAGCACACAAGAGATTGCCAGACGAGCGCAAATGCAACCCAGACCCAGAATTAATAGTGGAACAAGCAGATTTCTATCGACAAGCCATCGACTTCGATCCCGAAAGCGAAAGTCCGTACTTAGCCTTACCTCGTCTACGACAAATGGAAACAGAAATCTCTCAGCAAATCGACGACTTGTTGAGAGATGAACCGAGATCGCCGAGCGGAGTAGACTGGCAAAGCAAGCTACAAAAGGAACTCGGAATAGTGGGACTAACACATCTGGACGCTGAAGTCGAAGCAAAAGCCCAGAAAGAAAAAGCTGAAGCATTGGAGAAGATGTTCAGGTTCAGGTTCTCGCTTCTCACGGGGCGCGCAGGTACAGGCAAGACAACCGTAGTTAAGATTTTACTGCAGGGAATAGCCGAAAAAGAAGGGCGGACGGACATACTATTGCTGGCCCCTACAGGAAAAGCCCGCGTTAGGTTGCAGAAGCTGGCCGAACGAGAAGCAATGACCGTTCATCAATTCCTGAATAGCAAAGAATGGATAGACAGAGACAATTTCATCCTCAAAGATTCAGGGGGAAAGCAATCAGGAGCATCAACGATAGTAATAGACGAAGCTTCAATGATATCGCTTGATCTCCTTGGAACACTGTTTAGAGCTATTAGGTTCAACGAAGTTAAACGGCTAATTTTCATAGGAGATTCTAACCAGCTGCCGCCCATTGGGCCAGGAAGAGCTTTTGTAGACATAATCAGTTGGCTTGACGAAACCGACGAGCGCAGAAAGCATCTTGCTTATCTCAGAGAACGAGCACGTCAACGAAAGGAAAGCCAGGCCAGTGAAGCCTTGAGGCTCTCCGATGGATACATCGCCGATTTTCCCACTCCAAACGACGATGAAATGCTATCAGAAATATCTCATGGATACGACAAAGGTGACTTAGAAGTACATTTCTGGAACGACATTGACGAGCTATACGATATTCTCAGCAAAAGGATGCTTGAACTCTTGTCACTGGACAAAACCGACACCGCCTACGTATCCTTCAACAAGTCACTGGGCATCAGCGAAGATACGGACAAAGATCCAGAGAACTGGCAAATCCTATCCCCAGTGAGGATGCAAAGATTCGGGACCAGAGAGATCAACAGATTGATTCAGCGCAAGTATCGAAAAGGATTGATGGAGAGGTGCAAATGGAACAAAGCAACTGCGCGACCGTTTGGAGACGAAGACATCGTCTATACTGACAAAGTCATCCAGATCGTAAACTCTCCACGTAGGGCCTGGGTCGGCTCATCCGTAGACGCGTATGTTGCAAACGGAGAAGTCGGACACATTGCGAACACGAGCAAGGGTGAGAAACGCTACAAAGACTCGTTAGATGTTAGGTTTTCTACACAGCCAAACGTCACCTACAGATACTATCGCCCAGAAGTTGACGAAAACCTTGAGCTCGCATACGCCATCACAGTACACAAGGCACAGGGTAGCGAGTTCGAAATAGTATTCCTAATCTTACCCCAAAGAGCAAGAACCTTTTCAAGGGAATTGCTGTATACTGGCCTAACGAGATCAAGAAAGAAACTTGTCCTACTCATCGAAAAAAACATCACACCTCTCAAGGTCTTCCGAAAAATGCAGGAATCAGAGACTTTCCTCAGAAACACCAACCTCTTCACTCCCATTGTTAGGCCAGAAGGCGTGACGCTTCCGTATCCAGAGAAACTGATTCACAGAACCTTGACAGGAGAATTGGTAAGATCAAAATCAGAAGTCGTAGTGGCCAACGTTCTCACAAAACTGGGAATAGACTACAATTACGAAGAGCCTCTGGAAATAAGCCCTCATGACTTCAGATTGCCTGATTTCACCATATCATTCAAAGGAAAAACTTGGTATTGGGAACATCTCGGAATGTTAAATCTCGAATTCTATAAGAAGGAATGGAAGCGAAAGAAGGCTTGGTACGAAAAACATAAGAAGATTGGCCAAGTTATAACCTCACAAGATGGCCCTGACGGCAGCATTGACTCACAGAACATCGAGAAAAAGGCAAAAGAGAGGATACTTGCATCGTAATATTCTCTGAGCATCACCTTTCTCCACTTATGGCTTCAACGCGCGCTAACACCACTTCGGACATGAACCGACAAGGTAATAGACCCTTCAGGGGGGCGAGCTGTAGCGCGCCAGAATGGTGCATAATTCTCTGCGTTGACATGGTTCTGTTTGGCTTGGTCGAGGCTAGAAGTGTGTTGCCGCGAACCCACTCGAACGCTTCTCGAAGAAAGAGGTGTCGAGTGGATTCGAGGCTCTAGCCAGAATCTTTGCTTCTCTGGATTTAGGGTTTACAGAACGGATTTTGTCAGAAGCCTACAGGCCTGAAGGGTCGGTTGGCAGGCCTCACCGAAGCCTTCGGGGCATGTTTAAGGCTGAGTTGTCGAAGCGGCCTTTCGAAGAAGAAGAGAGCTGGAAGATCTGAAAAGAGAACGTTTCTTGGATTGGGTCCATGAGACTGTTGAAGCAGAAGAGAAGACTGAGCTCAGACAGAGGATAAGGAACTTAGAGCTTGAAAACGAAGCTCAAGGCTTTGAGCAAGATCATGTTGAGCATTCGGACACAAGAGATGACTTCGAAAAGGATCTAATGCTGACAAATGAAGCTGAGGTTCTTGTAGACATGCTTGCCAAAAAAGAGATCGACAGAAAGCCTGTCGTGACCGAACCCACAGAAAATGTAGATGCTCAACTAGAATCAGCGGATGCTCCTGAGAATGCAGATGCAGTCGAAGATGAAGAAGCTGAGTCAGAGGTAGAATAGCATCCATCCCGTTCCTTCCTTTCAGGAATTCCTGCGACTTGATATTGCTGGTTAGAGTTGTCACTCTCGGCATGAGCTCAGGCTACACCAAGACGCGTGCTTCGACAACAGCCCTAGGACGTTCATTCGAACATGCCAATGTGAAAGTATCGGTAGAGAGAACGATTCAATTGGAACTCTGAACTAGCAAAAACGACGCTGGTGTGTCCCTTGCTTAAATACTTGGTTCTGAACATTCAGGGTGAAGAAGATGTGCCAGGACGCCAACTTTGATCGGCGTCAAGTTGATCTATCATGACTAATCGCGAAGATTCTCAAGACATTTGGAAGAAACCTCTTGAAATTCTCATGAGTACCCCACCGATGGCAGTAGCGCTGTTCTTCCTCTACCTATGTGGTACAGTCATAGTCTTCCTTTTGCTCGAAACTGCCCCATTCGTAAAGCATCAGGCTGCTACAACATCGTTGTGGTTCAAGTTGGCAATCGGCTTTTTGCCAGGCGCGATTGTGATGCTTATGTATGCCGGGGTTGTCCATGGCAGGGTAATCTCTACCGTCGAGGATCTTACAATGTCGGCTTTACCATCCTCCCTCATACTCGCGGGGATACTATGTTTTGTCCTACTTTGGAGGTGTTCCCGTTGGCGATGAAAAGAGAGGGCCCTGTTATCATCAACGTAGTCAGCGGCAAAGGTGGTACTGGAAAGTCATTGCTATGTGCCGTTCTCGGAAGACTACTTGCACAGGAGAGTGCCCGAATACTGCTTGTTGACCTCGATGTTCACGTTCGTGGTCTGACCTATTTCTTCTACGTATACTCGAAGGAAAAGCGGAAAATCACTAGAGAAACCACCATAGCCGATTTTCTTGGATTATCCCGGCGAAGACGTGGCGGATCTGATCTTGCAAAGGAACGCTTTTACGAAGTTGATCTTCTTCCTTCAGTGTCGGAAATGGAGGAGCAACTCAGATACTTCGACATTGAACCAAAGAAGATAGAGAAGATTGAGGCACTTTTCGAACAACTGAGAAGACAACCGTATGACTATGTCATTGTTGACAACAGATCCGGAGTCGACGATTTGGTTCTAACAAGCTGTCACAAATCAGATGTGACGATCTCGGTATCGGAATCTGACCCGATAGCACTGATGACCAACGATAACTTGCTGACGCACCTCAGCTCAGAAAACGTTGGGAAGGTGTACTCCATAATTAACAAGATTCCATTTTTGAAATCCTTTGAAGACTATGAGCGTGAGAGCAGGAGATATCGTGGCGATTTCACCGTTGTTGGCCAAATACCGTTTGACATCGATCTTTTCGAGAGTTTTGGCAAGTCTCGTTTGTGGGATATTGCGAATTCAACCCGATATGCATATGCATTAGCGGAATCATGGAACAAGCTGGCCGCTAGAGAAGACCTTGATCTACAGATAGATATGAATCGTTTTCAACGCAGTCGGCTCTGGGGTGCAGTTGCACCCACCTTCCTAAATCGATTCGAGCGTGTCAGCCTTGTAATGGGTGTGGCTTGCATTGTGCTCTATTATGTGTACGAGAGGTTTTTGGCGCAGGGATTTCGTATTGTTGATGCGCTATTAGTCTACGCTATGATTTTCTTCAGTGTTCCGCTGCTGAGACGTGTCCTGACATATAAGCGCAAGTGAACGTCCGTCATAGCGTGCCGGGCCCGCCGCGCTGATTACAGGCTGTTTCGGCCTTTGTTAGTGATTGCAGGAGCCATTCTCCCCAATCAAGTTTTCTGTTGTGAACCTGGTAACACAGAGTGGTCGCGTAATGGAATCGCGGAAACCTTAGTGTGCAGAGTCAGAGACTGACTGTCAAAAAACGCTTAGCTGAACATGAAATACTTGTTCCTTTTCTGCAAACGCACTTTCACAGGCAGCTGTCCATTCATCTTTCCAAGCTGGTCCATTATGACTCTGGAGCTCGTCGTCGTGACCGCTTCCCCTCCGTCATGCTGAACCAATATCACTGCGAATTGACCGCAACCTTCAAACTTAGATGGAAACAGCTCATAGTCAAGAACGACAAAGCTCTTGTCCACAAGCTCAGCAAACTGCACCTTCGCATCCACATTGAAGCTCTTCTTTTCTGGAACAACTTCAGCGAAAGATTTCACACTCATACAATCACCTCTATGCGTCATTTGCACAGTAATAGTCAAGCCGATTTCTGTGCTGAAACATATGCATCATAGCAGATAGGTTCGAAACCAAGTTCACTCTTCCTTTGAGGTCTTCCTACTAACAAGAATGATAAGTGATGGTGGCTGACATTTGGAGGTGAGAGACCTTGGCTGACAGATCTTCAATACAATGGACTACTGCTACCTGGAACTGGTCGACCGGTTGCACGAAAACTAGCGAGGGCTGCAGATATTGCTACATGTTCAGAGAATACCCAAGGCTCAGGAAAATGGGACTTCGCACCTATCGATGGAAACCCGATGAAGTACATCTCCATTCTGAAACGGTAGAGAAACCGCTACACTGGAAGCAGCCTAGAATGATATTCACAAACTCCATGAGCGACTTCTTTCATGAGAGCATTCCTTTCGACTTTCTTGACAGGGTACTTGAGATAATCAAACAGACGCCTCAACACTCCTATCAGATACTCACCAAACGTTCTTTGCGAATGATGGAATACTCCAAGAGGATAGGTCATTTCCCAGAAAATGTGTGGTGTGGGGTGTCAGTGGAATCTGCAGCTTACACATCTAGGATAGATCATTTGAGAAACGTGCAGGCAAGAATACGGTTTGTCAGTCTCGAACCTCTGATTGGACCCGTCGGTAAGCTTGATCTGTCAGGGATTCATTGGGTCATAATTGGTGGTGAATCGGGTCCTCTTCATAGACCGATCAACCTCGACTGGGTCAGAGTCGTCAGGGACCAGTGCTTGAGTGAAGGTGTTGCATTCTTCTTCAAGCAAGTCGGCGGTCCTCGGCCAAAGTCCGGAGGCAGACTTCTTGATGGCAGGGAATGGAATGAGTATCCAAAACATCTCTCCTCCGTTATGCAACATAGAAATTCGGGAGATGGCCGAACTTGCGAGCAAATTGCGTTGGCAAAGGGCGTGTGAAAGGCAGACGTGCAGCTTCACAATACGAATGGATCAAAAGGCACTTGGGGCACCTGTTAGGGATCAGGGCACGCTATCTTGGGACGGACAGCGCATCACCGCAGGACACCGAGTACGGGTTCTGGTCCCTAAAGAAACAGATAGCCATCAATTACTTAATTCCACAGTTCGGGAGATTGGCTCGTACAGGCAACTTCACTCATTGTTTCTACTTGGATCTGCTTGCAGGTTCTGGTGTTTTGAGAATAGGGGAAGACATTTTCCCCGGCTCAGCCATAGTCGCGCTAGCTGCTAAGACTGCTTCTCCTTATTTCGCGAAGTACTACTTCATTGAAAGTGACTTGGCGAAGGCAACACTTCTGAGGGATAGGCTTCGGCGCATTGCCACAGATCTACAAGACAGACAACATGAAGTCATCAGTGAGAACTGCAATACTGCATTACCGAGAATTCTGAGTGAAATCTATCGTGAAGATCCAGAGCAATCTTGTTTCCTAGCACTTCTTGATCCGGAGGGGTACACCGAAACTGAATGGTCTACTGTGGAGACTCTTCTGGGCGGCGGCAAAGGAGACATAATATTCAATTTCACCGAGGGAGTTGCCCGAAACGTGGAAAAAGCGAAGACTGAAGCGTCGTACGTTGCTTCGCTCCGCAGGTATTTTGGGGAGTCAGCGGAAAACCTGCTTCGTCTGGAGGGCTACGACCAGTTGATTGAACATTTTGGAACGAAGCTTACTCTGGTAAAGGGAATCAGGAGAACAGTCTTCAGAACTGATGTGAGAGACGAAGAGAATCGACCGCTGTATGGGCTGTTACTAGCTACCGGAAGCACAGGATTCGCCAATATAATGAATGACCTGAAGAAGCGACTAGATTCAACCAGAGCAAGAGACTTGGAGAACATCTATTACGAACTTACGGGTAGAAGCAAGTCGCTAAACCACTATCGATAGATTATCTAGACGTAGTGCTTGTTACACGCGGTATAGCTGCACCCGAAGTGGCGAGAAGCCTCAGAACTATTTCCATGGTGTTAGCCCACAGTGATTGCGAAGAGCATGCATTGAGTGCGAGTGGTTATCATGAAAATCTCTCTATTGGGCTATGGCGGAGCTAGACCAAGAGATTTCTACGTCAAGATCAAGCAGACAAATCCGGACTTGATCGTCGATGTCAGAGCAGATCCATACGACGCTTACCTAGGGTTGTACACGAAGCCGCAGCTTGGGAAGAAATACAGAAGCAGATATGTCTGGATTCCGGAGCTGGGAAACAAGACGAGAGACATCAAGAACATTCAGCTGGTCGACGAGAAAGAGGGACTACGCAAGTTATTGGAACTAGCCAAGTCACATAGTCCTTTTGTGCGCAGAGAAGAGAGATGAAGATTGTCACAGATCGTATGTGAGGAACCGTTTGGTTCAGTTGATTTCAAGAAAGTAGCTTCGAGATAGTCTCCAACCGATCGACCTTTCGATTTGTGAATTCGTCATCTGCCCATGTTCTCCTGTTCTGTTTGAGGGCCTATTCCTTCCTGCAGCATTCGTCTGTGATCGACACATTTGGTTATGAAACTTGGGAGGCCCTGCAAATGCTCAAACTCAAGAAAGTCTCTCTGGAACCTTGGGAGGAAGCCGTAGGCATCTTCAAAGACATTGAATATGACGAGTATGAGCTAAGCCTCCGGCTAGGAAATTACGTGATAGTTTTTCCAGCTCAATCTCCTGAAGCTTCAATCTTGAAGACCCTAGGCAAGAGGGCAGTCTCAAAAAGGATCGGCGTGTTGAGGACAGATGAGCCTCAGAAACCACTTCTCTTCAGAAAGTTGAACGTCCGACATCAACAAAGGAGGACTGTTGAGGGGATGTCAGTACAGCGGCTCCGCACGCGTTACTCGACTTCAGAGGCTTCTTCGATTTGACGTTCCTGCTTTTGTCTTTTTGACTTTCTGCCTCTCACAAAACCTAGTCTTGATGAACTTACTTCTACTTCAGCCCAATTCTCCTGGTACTTCTCAACCTCAGCAGTACCAAAACAGGTGAGCCTGTAGAAATCGCGCGTACCAATTCTAAAGGGATACACATACCCTTTCTTCTTCAGTCTGACAAGGATCTCAAAGGCCTCATCGTTCTCTATGCCCAGTGTGCGTGCAATCGACGAACCTGACAGTCTTGGATCTGGAGGAGCCATAGGAGTATTCCTAAACTCGTAGAGATATCCAAGAACCAGCTTCTCATCTCTGCTCCGACTAAGCAATCTCAAAGGCAAGGCCTCCCGGGAGCAGTGCGTTTCGACGGCACGTTTGCTTCAATCATTTGTTTCGTGAGAGCGGCTGGGTTTTTTGTTTTAGCTTCTTGTTCTTCCAATCGTTCCACTAATTGGACGAGATCCTTTGGCCAAGTTTTTTTCATGAGATCTCTGTCAACTGCCTTGACGAGTTTCCCCACGAAGCCCGTGAAAGGAAGACCGAGTTGCCCTGTCAGTCTATACCCCCTGTCTTTCTTCTCGACAAGCCCACAACGCACAAGGTGATCGAGAGTATCGGATAGCTTCTGGCGCTTCCCTAAGCCCATGTATTCATCAATCTTGGTGAATGACAGACTTGTATCTTGCCTTCCTGCTGTTCTCAGAACCAGAAGCGAGAGCAGAAAATCTTTGTTGAATAGTAGCGGTAAGAGGTCGTTCCACAGAACCTTCTCTCCGGGAACTTTCTCTTTCGTTTCGACAACGACTGGTACTTGCTTCTTTGGCCCTCCCACAAGTTTCTCTAATTTCGGGGTCCTCTCCGGGAAAAGTGAAAGGGCAAGCATTGCTCCTCTGGGGGTCATCCTGACGCAGTGGCCTTTCTTTTCAAAGAGCCGAAACAGGTCGACGGAAGTAAGCAACTTGCTAATGCTCTTCTTCAGGTGTGGATCATAACGAAACTTCGATCTCAGCTGAACGGGGAGTTGTTCTCGGTAATGCTTGAGAAAGGTTACATCCTCTATCGGAACTGGTATTTCGGAAAGTTCGCCCGCTAGATCTCCAGTCGAATGCGGAACTTTTTCTCCTGCCAGCTCAAAAATCGTCTTGAACAGAAGAAACTGGAGGTTGGGTCTCCCGCTTTCGTCCGTTGGTTCCGTCCAGCGACGCAGAATTGATCTACCCGTTCGAACGATCTCCACCTTCGGGTGTCCCGGGTCATCAACTTCCTCCTGTGCGAAGTCGGAGGGCTTGGTATTGATTACGGGCTTGACATAGTAGAGCGTAAGATCCTCGAAGAAGTCTGAGACGTTAATTGCTGCGAACTGCCATTCTTTTGGTCCTGACGTTAGGTCAACGAAGACTCGCGAATCTTTCGGATTGTCCTTGAAGAAATTGGAGATTGTATGTAACAACCAACCATCAAGGTACTCCTCGTTTTCCAGGGGAAGCATCACGGTCTCGCATTCAATGTTGAATTCCTGCTCTTTCCATGTGCTCAGTATATGTTCCTTCAGAGGGCCCTCAAATTTCTCCTTGTAAGATGGGTCGAGTTGTGCCCAAGCCGCATTTTCAACAAGGATTACTCGAACCTTGGATCTCTCTCGCTCTGCGTTGTTCGCGGTCACGATATCGAGGCCGGTCCGAACTCTGGCCCGGTAGGCTCCAACTGGAGCGACGATAAGCAACGCAGAAGGGGTATCGTTATGGTCACTATGTTCCAAGCCTTGGACACTAAGTGATGATCAGCACTCACATAGTATTAAAGCCTTCCGAAGACTGTGTAGAACCAATTGAGATTGAATGCAAGGGGAAAACGAACTGTCGGCAAGCGCACGCCTACTTGTCTCGAAATCACTATTTGAAGATCTATTGAACATGCGAAACTAGTATGCTGCTTCCAACCATCAAGAACCAGAGCGATAATCAATGTTGACAAGCCAAGAGTCCTAGTTTTCAATTTAACTCACTGGCGGCTTCATGTACATGAGGTAGAGTCTGGCCGCTTCGCCTCATAAGAGCTACCGTAAGAGAGAACTTCTATAGTCCGAGTTGAGGGACAAAGGCCAAATAGGCCCGCCTGAGTTCATCACGATCAATCCGGTCGTATATGTCGATAGCCTCTCGTCTCCTATCTCCTCTCAACGCCTTGATGAACTCCCTATCCATCCCTGCGCGTCTGAGGTGAGTAGTGAACCAGTGTCTGAAGCAGTGAGGAGAGAAGTGATCCTCTGTTCTAGTAGAACCAGGATTGTGCAGTCCGACTCGTTGCGCATATTTGGCAACCATTGAGTAGACTCCGTTTCTTTTGAGTCGTCCACCCTGTTCACCAATGAAGAGTGCTTTGGTGGACGGGTTCATTTTCTCCCGCTGACTTGACCAGCGCTTTAGCAGTCTCGCAGTCTCATCGTCGAAGAAGACCGTTCTTCCACTACGCTTCTTGATTTGATTGCGCTTGATTGTGATGGATTGTTCGGTCCAGTTGACATCGTCGAAATCCATGGCGATCAATTCTCCTCTGCGGACACCAGTCTTTGCCATCAGAGTCATGATTACTTTGTCGCGAGTGTCAATCACCGAGTTGATCAGTAGACTCATCTCTTCCACGGTGAGAAGCTTCCTTGGCGATTCAACATCTCCGTCGCTCTCCTCTTTGTATCTCCTAAGGTATCGCTTTCTCACGCCTGGCACAGGATTCTTCTCCATGTGGTCCTCGAAGACCAGGTACTCGTATAGGCCAGCTATGCCTGATAGGTCATTCTCCAAGGTCTTTTGATCTATACCTTGTGAACGTCTCTGACGAATGTAGTCATGCAATACATGTTTGTCCACATTGAGAATCGAGGCTCTTTGCTGCTCTAGGTAGGCTAGGTACTGTCTAATGCTCGATCGGTAGCGGCGAATCGTTTCGTCTGTAAGCTGTCGGTCACGGCAGTCTTCAACAAACAGTTCTAGAAGCCGCTGAGCATCAGATTGTTGAACGAGAACCTGCTGGCTCATCAGGCTACCCACTTCCAGCCTCTCCGCGTCTTGTCGACCAGTCCGTAAGCTTCCAAGTTCTGCAGCTGTTTGGAGATCGCTTTGACCAGAGGCGTATCCCGTGGACTGATTCTCAGAAGCCTTAGCAGATGATCTGAGTCAATTGTATCGCCTTTCTTCAGTAGCTCGATGAGTCGTTTATCGTATCCCCTAACGCCTTCGAAGGTCTTGTCGAGAAACGGTTCAGCCCGGTAACGACGCAGCTCATTCTCAACTCGTTCCAGAGCTAGTTTGAGAATCTCATTCTCTCGCGTGAGTTTCTGTATGTTCTCGTCTTTCGCCCTTAGCTGCTGAATCAAATCAGCCCTTGACTTGTACTCTTCCTTGCCTTGTTCCTGCATGAGCGAATTGGTCACGTGCTCAATGACGAACCTGGAGATGGATTCACCGCTCTTCTTCGCCTTGGCCTTCCAGCCCGCAACCATATCCTCAGAAGGCAAGTAAACGTAGATCGACCGTTGCTTGATAGATTCAGTCTTACCCATTGAAACCTGAACAGGTTGTGCATGAGGGGCTATTTAAATTTACCAGTAAAATGGTGCGGGGGGTGGGATTCGAACCCACGAAGGCCTGTGCCACAGGGTTCTAAGCCTTGCACCGCACGGCCCATTTGTGGAGCGTGCAG
>Ga0209725_1000736_pt1 | contig 19301 bp, 18 predicted proteins | sample I18A1metaG_FD_184145 | JGI IMG/M metagenome (GOLD analysis project Ga0209725, IMG submission 184145) | Lake sediment bacterial and archeal communities from Gulf of Boni, Indonesia to study Microbial Dark Matter (Phase II) - ​I18A1 metaG... | ecosystem: Environmental > Aquatic > Freshwater > Lake... | reverse complement strand
TATACAACCCCTGCATGCCGCATCACGCAGACCCAAAGGTGTCCTTCGGGATCCCAGTACGTGGCTGTTATCCGCGCATGATACTCTCCCGGTGCATCGAGCGGCAGAGGCTTCATGCCCTGCGTGGCTCCAAATACCCCGCCCGGTGTAGCCTTCCCAGTCGAAATGGCCGTGCGGACGTTCTGAGGATCGGAGTTCACGTACAAGTCTGCCTTGATGATCACATCTGCCGGCACGGCAGGTGCAAAACCGATGTCGCGCCCATACCGGTTTCCCACATTGTACGGTTGCCCTTGAAAAGTAGCAGTCGCCATGGTCATTCGCTTGGCGATCCAGAAGGAGTACTTCCCGCCCGCCTCATAGCGGTTGCCCCACACATCTTCGATCCAGCCTCTGGCCTCGACGGCATATCTGCCGTATGCTGGCGGCTTCCACGAAGTGAATTTCGGGTTCTTGGTGGTTGCTCCGTTTCCTCTCTTTGCCGCGAACCTCGATGTTCCGAGATCCGCAACGGTTCCGTCAGGGGCAGTCACCTTCACTGACCACTCGCCATGGTCATAGCGCCATGGGATATTGCGCTGGAAGTTTATGGTGTCCATCAAGAAAGTCGGTTCGAGGTTGTAGCCGATAACATTCCCTTTCAGGTCAAGACGTGGCAGTACTATCTCATCGTGGATTATGTGCCGCGGCGATATTGCTACTCTGCTCTGATCCTCTTGCGCTATGACTCCGCTGTAGCCATTCGAATTGTAGTCCCAGAGCAAGACCCAGTAACATCTTCTTCGGATCTGCAAGCCATCTATCATTCTGCCCGTGACATCAAGGCCGCTTGCGGGAATGGGTGGCGAATAGATGCACGAGATGTCCTCCAACACTGTCGGTCGCTGTCCAATAGCGTCGCCGTTGAGGTTGAGTCTGCGTTGGCCTGATCCGAATCCGAAGTCAAGTCTCAGCCGATATATGCCCGGTGGCAAATCTTTGGGCAGATCAATACTCGCAGACACTGTTCCTAAGTACCACCCAGGCACAGTATCTTCCTCACTGAGCGCAGTGATTGGCGCTTCGAGCATGACGTCGAAAGGTGTCCTGTCTAGGTAGCCAGTGAACCGTGAAACAGCTGAGCTACCCCCTCCTTCTATCGGAAGGCCTCCCGGGGTAAGCAGGGTCGATACGCGCTCATGCCAAGGTACACGTTGGAGGCCGATAGAATCGAAATCTCTCTCAGCAGTCATTAGGATGCATAGTTTGTCGATCTTCGGCGAAATCCCTTTGAGCAATGTGACTAGTTCTTTGGAGAAGCGGAGTCTTGCCGTTATCTTGGCCCTTGCTCCTGGCATCCATGAAAGTGGCTGATACTCAACATCTGCCGACCATCGTCCATATGTGGCCTTAGCAGTCGTGTTGAACCGACCCCTTTGCCGGAAATCCAGGGCGTCGAGAAGAACTTGACTCAGAGATGTGTCGATAACAGTCATCTCAGACACACTTGGACTGGCCTTTGAACCGGGAGCCGCGGTTGCCACAACTGAGCTTGGCCTGAACGAAACGTAGATCGTCAGGATTCCCAGAATCAGAAGAACGAGAATGCCGAGGGCGAGACATGCCTTCTTTCGAGTTCGCAACATGATCTCCTTCCGGTCATCCTGTCATCCTTTGTATGTAAGCTTCATCCCGGTAAGACATCTCAGTCCAGCTCTATCCTTGTGCCGATCTTGGCGTCCTGGGCCTTCCTGAAGGCTAAGTTTGCCGCAGCAGCATCCTGTACCCCCGTCCCAACTGACTTGAAAACTGTTATCTCATTGTCGTCTTCTCTGGCAGCCTTCAGGCCGGCGACAATCTGCCCAAGCTCTGCGTGAATATGGTCCTTCTGTATTGACCCCGACTTCAGTGGGATCAAAATGTCTCCTGCCTCTTGCAGCGAGGCCTCCAACGAATCCACGACAAGCTTCGATCTCCGGATTGTGAGATCGTCAAGCTCACGTGTGTCCGGTCTGAAGGAGCCAATTGCGTTGATGTGAGTCCCCCTCCTCAACATATCTCCTCCAAAAACCGGCGTCCTTGATGTTGAAGCCGTAACGACTATGTCGGACTCTCCGACAACATGACTGGGATTGCTCTCCATGCTAACTTCAATTCCAATTCTTTGCTTCATTTCTTGCGCAAATCGACTAGCCCTCTCTTGAACGATATCGTAGACGAGAGCTGACTGGATATTTCTAACTTCCTTAACAGCTTCAAGCTGGGTCTTTGCCTGCGTTCCGGCACCGAATATTCCTACAACGCTTGCATCGCGTCTGGCCAGATACTTCGTGGCAACTCCACTTGCAGCCCCAGTCCTCATCGCAGTAATGAACGACCCCTCCAAGACAGCCTCAGGCCTCCCTGTTTCAGGGTCGTTTAGAACTACAAGGGCCATGACTGTCGGCAAGCCATGTGTTGAAGGGTTCGCGTCATATGAGGTGACGATCTTTGTTGCCAAAGCCCGCGCCCGGCTCAGGTAAGCTGGCATAGCCCCAATCCAACCTGCTTTATTAAACACGGTGAGCCCCACTCGCGCCGGCATCACCGCGGTTCCGCAAGCAAGCTCTCTGAACGCCTCCTCTACCTCAACTATGGTTTCTCTCATCGTTAGTACTCGTTTGAGATCTTTGGCTGAAAGGATTAGAACCATATCTTCTCACCATCAGATCATTCATTGCTGAACGACAATTTCGGTTCGTTATTCGACGGGAAGCTTTCCCTACTATTTCAAATAAGGATCTTGTCTTTAAGGGATCGTCATAGGGTATCTCCAGAAATAGAATCAGAGGAAGTGATTTAGGCAAACTGGCTGCACACCTATGCACATGGGAGCATCGTCTGTCGGACCGGCAAAGAGAACAGATGAGAGGTTCGATCTGATAGTTGTTGGAGCGGGTATCATCGGCCTTTCTTGCGCTTATCACATAAAGTTGGAGAACCCGGACCTCAAAGTCATTGTAGTAGACAAGGCGGCTGCCGCTGGCCAAGGAGATACTGCGAAGAGCGCAGGGGCTGTGAGGAACGTATTTACTTCAGATGTGAATCGCCTGCTCGCCGATACAAGCCTCGACTTCTATAGTCATGTCCAACATGATCTGGGCTTCAACCTTGATCTTAGCTTTGTAGGTTATCTGTGGCTGCTGACTGATGAGGAGTTCAGAAGGCTCGGTGGGCTAGTGGATTCCGTCAAGAGTGAGGGGGTTCAGGTGAAGATTTGGGAGAAAGCGGATTTGCAGGACATGATCACTGAGATGAATACGGACTTCACCGAAAGCGATGAGGAGGCGCGTGTACTTGGGCTGGGAAATATCGTCAAAGGCTTGCAGGGGATCAAGTGCGGCACTGTAAGTCCAGATTTGATCGTCAACTTCTACGAGCAGGAGTTTCGAAAGGTCGGAGGAACGATCACGTATAACACGAAGGTTGAACATCTGTTGCTTGAGCCAACCACAAGGCTAGGAATTCCAGGCGAACCCGTAATCTGGCAGGACAAGAAGGTTGTCGGTGTCAAGACTCAACGCGGAAACCTATTCGCTGATACCACGGTTATGGCAACAGGCCGCTGGACCACCCAGCTATTGGATAGAGTCGGGATTGACTCTCACATCAGATCGAAGAAGAGGCAGATCTTCTCGTTACGCGGCCCGAAGATCGAAGCGCTCCTCGAAACCAAAGGCTTCAACGAATATGACCTTATGCCTTTCACAATCTTGCCCCGAGCCGGAGTATTAATGAGACCTGAACGTGCAGAGCGAGGTTTCTGGGTCGGAGCCGCTGACGAATTGGGCAGGCCATTCATGTTCGAGGAGGATCCTCAAGCCGAACGCGACTACTATACCTATAGCATCTATCCAATCCTGTCGAAGTACTTTCCGCATTTCAAGGATGTGACCCCCACGAATATGTGGGCTGGGCAATACGACGTGAACACTCTGGACGCCAACCCGTACATATTCCAGGAAGCTGGCGCAGTAATGGCTGCCGGGCTAAGTGGAAGCGGAATAATGAAAGCGGACGCAGTTGGAAGGATTGCGTCAGCGCTATACGCCAAGAGGGAGTATGCCGAGTTGTACGGGGGGAGAAAGATAAGAGTCAGCAGGCTCGGAGTCGCCGAAAGGAATGTCGGCGCTGAAAGGTTCGTCCTCTAGCCAAATGGTGTCCTCAGCCGGCTGCCTCACGCATTTCTGGTGAATACGAAAGAAGAGAGATCCTCTAATTTCTGCAAGTGCCACATATCACGATTAGTTTTAATATTCGTAGCATCATTCCAAACGCGATAGCTAAGAACCGTCACCGAAGAGGATGACCTCTTGGCTATCTAACCCGTGTAGCGGGGTGGGGTAGCCAGGTTTTCCAAACCTTTCTCGTTAGATATTATCATGTTTCTTGCGTTTGACCTTCGGCGGATCACCTTGAAGCGATCAGCGATATGTCCTGAGATGCCCTTCAGGGCACCTGGCACACCGGCCAGATGAGCTGCGCCTGGTCCAATTCCCTTGGAGGCACTGTAAAGCCCTTTACAGGGTTCGCCACCGGGCCTGATTCCTTCTTTTTCCAAAATTTTCGCAAGATCGTTGACCCACCGCTTCTTGCGGTGTGGTTGCAGGCGCGTTTGTCGTGGTCGAGCTTACCGCCATAATCACTAGACCTATGATTAGCAGAGCCGTCCCATAAGCTACATAGTTGCTTCCCACTTGGCGACTGATTTGTTCAACTCCGTAGCCAAGCCCCCTGGCTCCCAACTTTGATCCATGTCTCATCCACAAAGAAGCATCGGACACGCCCAACAGTGAACAAAGCATTCAAACGACTGAAGCGTTGAACCCAGTTCCAGACTGAGACATGGGTCCGCGGGCAAAAGTCCTCAAGGCAAGCAGAGACAGCCCGAAGACTCAAACCCCGAAAATACATATACACAGCGTACAACATCACAAGCAGAGGAGTCCTCTCACGTTCAATTAGGCTAACCAAGCGTGGTCAAACGAACGTGGAAGAACTCCTCCTTAACTTAACAGCGCCATGACATGAGTTCGGACTTGGACCCAGGATCAGAGGGAGCTGCTCTAAGACCGCATCTTGGACAGAACTTGTCAGTGCCGGAAAGGTCTAGGCCGCATGAAGAGCAGAAGAGCCCTCGGAAGAAGGTTTGGGGCTTCGTTGGCCTCCTAAAGAGGTAGTAGATCAATCCAAAGACGCCGAAGATGAGGACGATTGCGATCCAGTTCTTCGGGTATTGGTCTCTCCGGTCCTTTGCGTCGCTGTAGGCCCAACCAGCCATCAATAGATTGATGATTATTGCCCAAAGTAGCCCGGGCCAACCGAGAAGGAAAAACATAGCCTCAGCTACTTCCTTGTGGGTTGAATTCTTCTAAGTGGAATGCAGAATCGTACATGAGCGTTGTGTCGTGCTTACTGTTTGCCGAATTCTTTCTCATAGGCGCGGCTGATTACCATTCGCTCTAGGTCTTCTTTTTAGTGTCTAGGCTAGCGATTCCGACTTGAATCATTTGGCGCAGGTCCTGCAGTTGCTTCTCTAGTGCTTGGATTCTCTCTTCCTGCCCGACACGCCCACATACCCCCGTCAAACTCTTACCGGGGACACGTCCCGCACCTCGGATGGCCTCCCTTGGGATGATAGGTGAACTACGAAACGGTAGCCTTTTATTGGCAGTAATCTGTTTTGCTAATGGGTGGTGTAAGTAGTGTCCGCTGTTAGTGTCGGTCTGGATCGATTGAACGAGTTGGAAAAAAGCAGGGAATACTTAGCTAAGAATCTGCCAATTCTTATGAAGAACTATCCTGAGAGCTACGTGGCCATCGCAGATGGTCATGTGTTCTTATCTGACCCTGACTTGGACTGTCTTCTTCAGAAGGTAAGAGAAAGGCGTGGAAGCACCGAAGGAGTCTTGATAGAATACATTACCCCCAAACAATCTAAGATTGTAATCTGAGAGACTCCGATCCTCTTGCGGATTCCTTGCGACGTAGTGCAAATTAATCCAGCAAGGGAAGAAAAACAGATCAGGCTTCTTTCGTTCTTTTCCTGCTTCAAACTAGGAGTCGGAGGACCAGTCTACTTCCTGATTGATACTGGCGCAAGTAGGTCACTGCTTTCAGAGCGAGATGCTAGGATTTTAGGCATCGACTACGGTAGGCTGGAGTTACAGAAAGAACCTCTAGTGGGTTTGGGTGGCACACTACCGGTCTACAAGACGCCTGGCGAGTGTAGCCTGACTTTCCGAACATCAGAACAGAAAGGACATGTTGAGTCATTTCCTCATTTTGATGTAGTCAGAGTTGAAATTGAAGACGAGAAGAAACGGAGACTGGTTTTCAATCTGATTCCGAGCTTGATAGGCATGGACCTTCTTCCGAGGTTCAAGTTCTATGCTACAAGAGATGTGGCTTATTTGGAACGCTAGCGTTCTTTGATTTTGAGTTTCTCGTTGTGTGGCCTCTGGTCTGCAGAACTGAAAGACCTACAGTAGGACTTGGAGGGCATGAATGCCAAGAGATTCAGTGGATCAATAGCTTCCTATCTTCTGCTCCGTGCCGTTCGAAGGACCTTATGAGCGCATGAGTTGCGAAAGTGCTCGGGAGAACAAAAGACACTAAGATCTGAAGAAACTCGTTTGGTTTACCCGTATCAAAACTCACGCCAACAAGCAAAAGCACGAGTAGAAACCAAGATACGTAGCAAATGACTTGTAGAAGATCAAATAGGTTGCTTTCCGTTCTGCGCCCCTTAGTGAGCGATGATCGCCTTATCATCGCAACAATGGCGGGGCCAGCTGAGCCAGAGAAGAACACAAACATCACGAATGACACTGGGTATTCTCTAAAGAGCTCGAAAAGATCGCTTGGGGTGGCTGGCTCAAACATCTTACCGAAGGGGATCGCGGAAACCACCGTCTTCAGAGGAAGAAAGTAGGCGATCATCCAAAAGGCCAAGTTCAGGAGTGTACTAACGAATATGCGACTCAGAATGATCTCGCCCTTCTCTTCTGGTAAGATTGAATCAGTGAACCTGCGTCTCAGCCAGTAGTAGAATCTCAGGGATATAGGAACAAAGATCATGGCAAGCAATCCTCCTACAATGAAAACAAAATAACCTACTAACGAAAACAATATTCTGACGATTGGAATCGCGATAAATGCAGAAAGCCAGTATAAGGAAACGAGAGAGAGAAAATAAGGCCTACTATCAAGAAGAACCGAGTCTCCGCTGTCTCTATCGTGCTCAGAAGGATGCCCATAAGGCGTTGAATTCTGCGGCCTATCTCAAGGCGGAAATTCAAGGAAATGCCGCCGGGCTGTTGCCTAACGTTAGGAACTATAGGAAGCCTTTCACATATGTGTTTTCAAATGCTCGGTTCCGTAATCGGAGAAGACGACCATAAGCCTGGGTGGCAGTGGACCCCTACCTTCTAGGCCCTTATTTGTCGAGTTGTCTGATGCCTGCTTGGATCATTTGGGTGACAGCGGTCAGTTGTTGTTCTAGGGTTTCGATTCGCTTCTGCTGGTCCTTGAGTTGCTTTTCCTGCTCTCGGTATGGTTTCCGGTCCGTCAGGAAGGAGAAGTCATCTATCGCCTTCATATATTCTTGTCTTAGGCGGTCCTCGTCGATGTGGAGATAGGCGTTGTCGAATCCGAAGTTATGGCCCATCAATCGCTCCGCAACGCCTCGATCCACTCCGGCCCCAATCATCTTTGAGAAGAAGTATTTGCGGAAGCTGTGAGGATGCAACTCGTTCCTCTTGCTCTCCGGGTCCAGTCGGCCTTTGAGCCCCAACTTCTTGAGGACCCGGTACACGTTCATGTAGAGCGCGTCAGGCCCCGCCTTCCTATTGAATCGACGCTCATCCAGAAACAGTCAGTCCTCCCGTTTATCGGCGGATATCGTGAGATGTTATCTTGATACTTGGTTCCTCATTTGTTGCGCTAGTTTTCGGAATCCCTCTAGTAGTGCCTGATCTCCTCCTCTCCAGTTTGCGACGATCTTCCACTTGGTCGCTTCATCTGGGGCCTCTGCCACTTCGAAATATGTGGATTCAAAATCTGTGACCTCGCATCTCCTGACAAGGGAAACCATGTTTCCTCTGTTGAGGGCATATGTTGCGTTGAGGCTGGCCTGGAGACTGAGCGAGAACGGTGAGGAATCACATCCCCATAGTGCTCCAAGGGCTCAGCTGGGGCACTGGTTTCATCTCGCCCTAGTATGTGTGTCTTGATATTGGTCAGTGTCATGCTGTGGAGATCCAACAGTTTCGCTAGGAGTTTATCGGCGGTTTTCGTAATGATTTAGTCTCGCAAATCGCTGATTTCAGTGGTATCTTTTTTTGGGCTGTAGAGACGTTCCACTTCGGCAATAGGATCCCTCATCGCAACACGCTTTGACATTGACCTTGAGGCTTTTGACTCGATTGGAAAAGTGATTTCTCCTGAAACAAAGGAGCAGAGTGCGCTAGATGGAAGGAGTTATCTGCGACGCATCAGCCCACAATCCTGCGTAACTACCTTCAATAGAGCGGATTAGGATAGGATTGTGACTAAATGAAGCTAAGGACTGTAGCCGCATCGGTGATTATAGTACTTCTGCTTGCCACGACTCTGACGGTGACTCTGCCCAAATCTATTGAAGCATGGAATGAGACAACCTCGGAGTTGGGAGAACATTAGTTTGCAGAAACCTACATTGTCCAGAGGAAGGCGAAGAAGACTACTCTTCTCCGATGATTTTGAAACGGGAAAGACAGAGAACTGGGAATTGGAACCCGGTTGGGGGATTGAAAGGGAGGCCGACAGATATGTCCTCGAGGGCGAAGGGCATAGTTGGGCTCGGCTGCGAAAGGGGGACGAATGGGCAGACTATTCTTTCCGATGCCGCATTAAGCTCATTAGAGGTGGCATTCACTTGAACTATCGGGTAAGTGAGAAAGGGAGATACATCATCGGCTTCAGACAAGATGGTCTTTACCTACAAGAGGAGGAGCCATGGGGAGAGTTCTTCGACCTTGCGGCAAGCGACTCACGCCATGAACTCGGGATCTGGCATGACTTCGAGATAGTGGGCAAAGGGCTTTCCCTCAGAGTCTATGTAAATGGCGTGTTGGAAATGGACTTCACGGATGCTGATCCTCTCACTTGGGGCAGTATCGCTTTCGAGACCCTTGAGAACTCGTACGCCAAAGTAGACGAGGTCAAGGTGGAACTTATTGCTGGCACAATGCTTCCCGATTTGACGCTGGAATTATGGAATGATCCCCTAAGCAATATCAGATGGCTCTCTCCTTATCCTCCTGTTAAAGACAAACTGACCACCGTTTCGGTCGTGGTGAAAAATGTCGGTAGTGCAGTTGATGGAAGCTTCATCATTGAGCTTCATGTGGATAAGAAATTGGCGAAGACTTGGACATTTCCCTCCGAAGCTGAGAAATTGGATTTGGAGAAAGCAGGGAAGAAAGCCCTGTTCAAGACAGGCGAAACCCGATCTTACACCCACGAGGTGAAATTCCCAAAGGCAGGCAAACACACTTTCCATTGGATCGTGGATCCGAAGAGCGCGATCAATGAGCTCAATAAGAAAAACAACAAGCTAATGGCAACCGCAATTTGGCATGACCCCTCAGAACTCCCGGACCTAGTTGTGGAGGACATCTCTCATGATGGTGAGCCAGTCGTTGGACAAGAGGTTACATGGAAGATCAAAATCAAGAACGATGGGAAAGTGGATGTCGACGTTCCTTTCATGACTTCCTTGAAGAATGCTGATGGCGTGCAGTTCGGAGCTTTCTGGCTCAATTACTTGGCAGCAGGTCATTCGACGATCTTCAAGACGAAGCAGCATTGCAGTTCCGCCGGCACCGAGACAATTATAGTAACTGTCGATGCGGGCGGCGTTGTCAATGAGTATGATAAGAGCAACAACACGAAAGCCAAGCAATTCATCATATCCTACGTGGACTTGCAAGTGGAAAATCTTGTCGTGAAGCCAGATAAGCCTACCATCTGTGATGAAATAGTCGTATCATTCGCAGTCAAGAACAACGGCCCGGGAACTGTAACCAAGCCATTTCATGTATCTGTGTATCCAGGAAAAGTCGTAGGAGGTATGACGCAGCCGATCGATCTTGAATTCCCAAAGAACAAGTTACCATTAATAGCTGGTCAATCAGTTCCCCTACAACACAAGGTATACCTATCTTATGCTGGGGATTATCAAGTCGTGGTAACAGCTGATTCAAAAATGGTTTACATAGAAAAGGACAAGGAAAACACTTTGACCAAGGTGATCCGAGTAGGCGGGATGCTTAATGGTCGCCTCTTGGAACCGACTGGAGATATCGACGAAGATAGATTGGAGAAATATATCAATAGCGATCCAACGCTTGATTGGTTCAGGAAAAAGGTAGCCATAACTGCCCTTGAAGAGGCGAAAAAGGGGCTCTGCGGAGATGACGCCAGAAATCGATACAGTGCCAGCGGTTCTTGGTGCAGCGAGTTTGCCCGTTGGGTTTACCTCAAATCGGGTATGAACAACATTGGATATCCTAGTGGTGCGTGGACCGTACATCTTAGCGATGTCACTCTCAATAAGCAATTGGTCAAGCTTTTTGACTACATTGGCCTCTTCAAATGGAGGAACAAGAATCAAGTGACGCCACAGACCGCGGAAGTAGGGGATTATGTCTCCATGATGACGGAAGGGAAGAAGAAGAATCATGCTGGCATAATAGTCGCGGTGAATGAGGATAACAAGAACATTTGGACAGTCGAAGGGAACGTCGGGGATTGCGTTTGTTTGTATGGACAAAGGCCTTATTTCCTTGACGGCATGAATCTCGATGGAAACATCGACGGCATTGGAAAGCTACATATGCTACTTTTTATGGGGTTTATGGGGCTGTTTAAACCAAGAAAGGGGGGGCTCGGGTTCAAGCTAGGTACCTGATCGACCAGTACAACAAACTCGTATCATGGCGACATGCCGAATTTCAGATAGCCACGGTCAAGCTCTCCATCATGATATCCCTATTCGCCTTGTCGTTGGCCCTTGGCAATTTCTTTCCGAGTGCTGCTGCTGCATTGTTATTATATTATTTTTATCGGTTTTATCGGTGGCCAAGTATTGTGCGGTATGTGGCGCGAAGCTGGAGTGAACCTAGCTCCCATCGTTGAAGTTACAACTAGAACCGACCGCCAGATTATCGGCGGCTTTCCAGATTTTATCGACGGATATCGTAAGCTTTTGGCATGTCGGTTTATAAACTAGGGTGGATGAGCTCAGAAACAGGCCGCGTTTAATTTCTGTGTTTCCTGAGGGCTATGGCTGCGGTCGTTGCGACTGCGACGAGGCCAATCATGGCCAAATATGGCGCCAACACGGATAGTGTGTTCAGGGGTACTATCATGCCGCCAACAGGTTCAGAGTAGTAGATGGTTATGCGGACGTGATCAATTCGAGCAACACCGTCGGCGCTTCCATCTTGTGACAGTTTAGCGCTTATCACGACGCCGAAATCTGGATCGTTGATGTCAGAGCTAGACCAAGTTTCGCTCCACAGGTCTCCATCTCCGCCATAGGTGCGGTAGGCGTCAGCTTGCGGCCATTCTGTAACAAGGTCAGCTTTGTTTTCAGTTCCGAGTGACCCGTCGCTTTTGACGATCTTGGCCTCGACATCTTTTATGTGTGAGTATTTGTTTCCAGCACTGCGTTCGATCTCCACTTTGATTCCAGTTATTTGGAATCCAAGATACGTAATTTCTGCCAGCCAATCGCAACAGGTCAATCCATTTACGATTCGTGTTTCCTCAGCAATAGAAAGAACAGATGGATACATCGTCTCCACATTCAATTTGTTCTTGAAGAAATATTCGTTCAATGATAGAGCTTGGCCCGAGGATGGGTTTGGATCGACTCCAATTATTATGTTAACTATGCCTCCGGTTTCGGGAATTTTCGGGCCGTAAAAAGCAACCACGGCGTATGGTATCTTCTTCACGTACTCACTTGTATCGTCGATTCTCCATCCTGCTGGAGCGTGGATCGAGAATCCGTATTCATTGTTGATATATGGCATTATGCTGACAGAACAAAAAACCGGTGAGATCGGAAGTGACGCGCATATGAAGAGAACAAGTGCACACAGTATTCCACCTGTTCGACGACGGAATAAAGTCGATCTCCTTCGAAAACCCAAAGTACTCCCCCGTTGTCTGGATGTGGGCTCCACCGAATTTAACGTTTCCGCAAGCTTCCGCTCAGTCGGTCTCGAGAGGAAGGGCACATCGCAAAACCAGCATTTGAGGTTCGAAGAGAAAAGCATGGCCCAGTGGACATTGGCATCGCGAAACACGACATAGATGTCTGGGCCAAACATCCAACCGGTGGATACTACCAGAACATCGAAGTCAAAAACCGAAGAGGTCCACTTTCCAAACCCTTCTCGTTAGAAGTTATCATGTTTCTTGATTTCATCAACCATTTCTCGGTTGAATTTCGTGCTTTTCCATCTTCCGCGGTGGTCTGTTGTCAGGGTGATCGTGGTGCGTGTGTTTGGTTGGCCCTTCCCTTTTGCTATAGCTGCAATAAGATTCTGGAGCGCAAGAGTCAAGTCTCTCGGCCTCAGCTCTCTAGCGTCCGTACGGAGCTGACTCGCGAAATGTGGATTCAGCAAGTCAGCCCACTCTCTTCCTTCATTCGTCAGAGAGTAGTGTTCGGATTTGCGCCCTTTTCTCCAATCTAGCATTTTGACGTTTACCCATTTCCGTTTCTCCAAGGAAGCTATGACATTGTGAATGGTCTGTCTTCCAACGATTTTCGATCTCTTTTCGATTTGGAACTTGTTCAGTGGCTTCGACGCGGTAGCCAAGACATGTAGGACTTCTGCGAGAGATTGTATCCGCATGTTGGCGTCCATCCTCTACTGTCAAGGATTGTGCTTACTTTCTTGAGACTAGACATTAATTAACGTTGTTACATGGTAAATCCAGTGAGCTGCGATGGCTGAGTCAAAGGTCATCCGAATCTCAGGAGAAGTCGCGCGGTACATCGAGTCTCAAGGTCAATTCGGCGAGACTTGGGACGAAGTGCTTCGCCGCTTGCTCCGCGTGGAAAAGGGGAGTCAAGATGCCTGACCCCTTAGAAGACCTCTGCCCGCGCTGCAAGCCTCGCGTCAAGCGATTTCTAGAGTCCTTGCTCCAGGCAGGCAGTAAGGAGACCTAGGTCCCTTGGCCAATGATGACTTCACGGCGATGGTTTACTGGGCGATCGTCATGCGCATCGCTCCGAAAGACCGCCAAGCTGTCCTCAATTTCCTGCAGAATCTAGGCTGTCGAGTTCTGTTTCAGACTTCGGACCATTGTCCGTTACGTGTGGTCCGATGCGGGACTCCTGAACGATTTTCAGAGTCGCAGGATAGGAAGTTCTGGGGGGCGAGGCAATGACAGCGGTTTCTATGCGCGTCAGCGCTGAAGGGTCTTGGTACTCTAATGGAACCCAGGAAGACGGACCATTCACTACTCAACAAGAGAAGGAGCCAGGGTTCATAGAGAAACTGGCAAGTGATCTGAGCACCACGGCTGAAGCCATTCAGGAGGCGCGTCAAGCAGCGATCCTGCGGCCAATGAGTCTTGACGATGTTGCTGAGATCCTTGACAGCACGATCCGCCGTGACTATGCCTCGAAACTGATTCTGTTCTTGGCGGGTCTTCTCACATTCACCGATGAGGATCAGATTAACGTCTTGATGGCGGGCGAAGCTTCAGGCGGCAAAAGCTACCTCGCAATCGAGATCACCAGCTATTTCCCTCGAGGGGTGCCTATGCTCATTGGCACGGCGAGCCCAGCCGCTTTCATCCATGACCTAGGCGAATATGATAAGGAAACGAGGACGGTTCGCATAGATCTCCGTGGCCGAATCATCGTACTGTTGGATCAACCCCATTACTTGCTGCTACAAAGGCTCAGGGCGCTACTCAGCCACGACGTGAAGGAACTTCAATTCAAGATCACGGATAGGACCAAAAGCGGCGCCCATCGAACAAAGAACGTCATCATCATAGGCTTTCCAACCTTCGTATTCTGCAGCGCAAGGATGAGCCTTGAGGAACAGGAGCTTACGAGATGCTTCATTCTAAGCCCAGAGACAAGTCAGGAGAAACTAGACGAATCCTTGCAGCTCCTTGCAGCGAAGATCGGAAACCGCCAGGCCTTCAAGGAATGGGTTGAGAATCATCCTCAACGGAACCTGCTGAAAGACCGAATAACAGCACTTAGAAGCGCGTTGATCCATGAGGTCCTTGTCCAAGATGAAGAAGGGATCTACAGGCAATTCATTGAGAAGCATCTTCGCCTAGCTCCTAGGCATCAGCGAGACTTCCCAAGAATCGTGGCTCTCATCAAGGGTCACGCCTTGCTGAACTTCGTCCATAGACAGAAGCCTGAAGGCAAGGACCACACGATCATAGCCACCAAGGAAGACGAGGAAGCCGCCTTCAAACTCTACGGCATGATAGCCGAGTCGAACGAACTAGGCTTGGCGCCCGAAGTCTATGAAATCTACACTGAGATCCTTAAGCCGCTTTTGAAAGAGAGGCAGTTCGCTACACGCCAGCAAGCTCTAAATGCCTACTACCAGCACTACGGAAGGTTCCTAAGCGAAGAACGTGTACGCAGAGAGATACTGCCGCCTCTTGAGTCCAAGGGCCTCATAACGCAAGAACCCGATCCTTCAGACAAGCGGCGTATGCTCATAGCGCTTTCCGAGCTAGATATAGGGGGAACATGTGTGATAGGGGCCCCCACCCTAAGTATCACAGACCACGCCAATATCACAGATCGCGCCAACACCCCCCCTATCACAGACCCTCCCCCTATTTCTTCTCAGCCAAAGGAGGACCAGAAATCAACTTGAATCCCAAGAATCAACTTGAATTCCAGAAATCAAGTTTCGCGCCTTTGCGAAATCAAGATTTCAAGTTGCATCGCTTTCATTTGGTTTTGGAAACCAAAACCACGACTTGCGAAGGCCTGGTAGGCGTGGAATTGTCAAATGAGAGGACAAATCACGCACGAGAATTGTCCTCTAAACCCACCCTACGCATAGAACTGTCGCTATTTCCGCCCAAGGAGGGCCTGAATTCAAGACCGAAAAGCCGATTTCAGCTCCATCTTGAAAAGACAGCCTCAGAATTTCAAGATAATTCAAGTTGCCCTCTTCACTTTGTTGGACCCGGCGGGGTGGGGGAGGGGGGTATTTTTTGACGAAGTTCAAAGGCTACCTGGATCGTTTGCGCGAGAACGTTGAGTCCTTGGATGAGGCTATCGAAACCGCCAGAGTCAACAGCAAGAAGAGAGGCAGGGACGCCCTGCAGTGGGCTAAGACTCTAAAAAAAATCCTACCACCTCTTGAATCTAAGGGACTCGTACTCCAAGAGCCAGACCCCACAGACAAGCGACGAATGTTACTCAGCTTGTCCGAGCTAGGAATACGGGGAACATCTGTGTATAGGGGCCCTGACGCGCAAGAACAGGTATCACAGATCAAACCTATTTTACCACACACAGACCCGGCCCCTATTTCTCCACCCCACCCTCTGCTACAATATCTCCAAAGGAGGACCCGGCCACTTGAATATTCATCTTGATTCTAGGGGCGGTCCTCCGATAAATGGAAACGCCCCGCCCGTGGGTCCCTGTTTTTTCTTGTCTCATTCATGGTTGATTTGAGGAGGTTTTGAATGGTTTGACTCGAAAGAAACGTGATTCAAGCTCAGATGAGATGCAGAAAACCGTCGATAAACTGTCAGTAAAGCCCTTCGGTTGGTTGGATCGGCGTCGTTGGGCGATTCAGCTGCTTGAAGAGGCGATAGCCCAAGCGCGAGAGATGTCTAGGGCTAAAGGTGGCCGTGGACACGATAAGCAGTCAAGGCTCGAATGGACCAAGGCATTATCCAAGTTACTGGAGCTTTATGCAGGTGAACTCAAGGACATCAAGGGAGAGCTTTGGGGCCGCAACCTTGAGTTAGGGAGTCCTCTCGCCGACAACACTATGGAGTTTGAAAGACGGTTCCAACAACGTCTCTTGGAGCCTTGGACGCCCAAGGATCTCGAACTAGTTTGTGAGGATTGCGGCGTCTCCAGCGTATACGTTGCTGAATGCTCAATCTTCAACGGCGAGGATGACGAAGACCACGTTCTATGCGGATCCTGCTACGCCAAACGGAAAGCCAACGAACCGAAGGAAGAATAGGATTTGACCGAGAATAAGCCCTTCGGATGGATTGACCGCCGACGCTGGGTTCTGGAGGTCTCAGAGGATGCTATCAAGAACGCCCGAGAGATGGCTAAGGCCAAGACTGGCCGAGGCCATGACAGTGAAAGCCGTCTGGAATGGTCCAAGATCCTAGTGAATGCCAGACGAACTCCCTCCTGCACCTTGACTCCTATCTTCTCCCAGTTATTCCTCATCGCTTCCGCCAACGCATGGTTTGTTATCATATTCTCAAGCGTATTCGCATAGTCTCGAACTTTCATCTTCGCCCCTGTCGCTAGCGCGGCTGCTTCAGCGCATTTCTTGACTTTTTTCGCGCACAAAGATTGAGCGAGTCGTTCTAGCATGTGTGGGCTGTTTGCCTCACAGGGTATCTAAGGCCACTAAGCATAGTTGGAGATTCGATGAGAAACGATTCCGCATAATATGTGAGTGGAGGAGTCTGGCATGTCGCTTCACTTGATCCTGATTTTCTCGCTGTAGATTGCTTCCAGTTTGGCTAAGCGTTCTCGCAGCGTGCCTAGTTCTCCTTCGACTACTATGACTAGTCCTCAGCTGTTGCGCACATTCTAGGGATACTACTGAATTTGACCCATTCAGCAGCAAAGCGCTTCAAAGAAGTTTGAGTATCACTTTCCGCTTTTGAGAGCGTATGTTTGTGGGGTTAGCTTTAGAGAGAGACCTTCAGCATGGAAAGATCGATTGATCCTAGAAAGCTGCGTTACGCTGAGGAACACATATTCGCGTTGTTGTTTGTCTTCTCTACTGATCACTATATTTGAGAACTAGAAATAGCTAGTACGCTACAGAGAATCATCGGAGAATCTTGAAAATGACGGGTATACTGCCCTTGTGACCTCAAACACACCCCATGCGATGATCCACGAAAGAATTATGCCTTCCCAGTAGGTGATGGTTCTCGGAAATGTTTGTCTAAACCCCCAGATGAAGGCAAATAGGGCAAGAGCTACGCCGGAATATGTCCTGAGTCGATCTTCGACTTTCTTCAGTTTTAGATCAGTCAAGAAATAACACACGAATAGAAGACACAACGCAGAAAGCATATACAATGATAACAATACCATCTGATCAGAACTGCGAATAATTATGAAGTCAAAGCAATAGTAGTTCTGCAAACCGATGCTGGAGCTAATCTCATCGAGCGTCCGTGAATAGAAGAGAGAGCGAGTGCTGTCGATTGGTTGATCTTCCGCAAGTATTTCCTTGACTTCCCGGGCGGTTAGTGTTCGGTGGCTCGCAGCCCTGAGTGTAGCAACATATCCTATTGGCAGTTCAAAACCCAGCTCCACCACAGCGAGCAAGCTGTTTCCCCCTACTCCTATGACTATCTTTGGTGACATGAGGAGATCGTAGGGCGCGACTGTGGGACTTGATGGATGAAATAGCATCGGTATTTTGACACTGTCACTCCATTGGTCTTTGCCTAATTGACTGAATCTTGTTACATAAGTGGTGACCTGACCGGAAAAGGTGAGAATCGCAGCGTCTCTCTTCTCTTCGCCAAATCCCATTATCGAGAAACTAGTCGTGGAAAACTCAACTGCAAAGTTCCTGGCATCGACATCCATTTGCAGGCTCAGACGGAAGTCTACATTGCTTTGACGCGAGCTAAACGAGAGATATTTACTAGGAAAAGCCGAGGAAAAAATCACTTTGTCTGATCCAGACCACAAAAACATAAACACGAATAGAGAGGGAAAGAGCGCCAATCTCATGACGCGCAACGCCCTCAAAGACACTCTGAGTCTGTCCACAGCTAACACTCCGGTTGACGCATATTCACGAATCTAGGTTTCTTTGATCTTGAGTTGCCTGATTCCTCCTTGGATCATCTGCCGCATATCTGCTAATTGCTTCTCTAAAGCCAGGGTCCTCTCTTCCAGCTCACGAGTAGGCTTCCGATCTGTCAGGAAGGTGAAATCGTCTATTGCCTTCAAGTATTCCTTTCGTAGGCGATCCTCATCCATGTGCAGGTAGGCGTTGTCGAAACCAAAATTATGACCCATCAGCCTTTCCGCTACGCCTCGGTCCACGCCTGCCCCTATCATTTTGCTAAAGAAATACTTGCGGAAGCTGTGAGGATGCAACTCGTTTCTTTTGGAGTCGGGGTCCAACCTTTGCTTAAGGCCTAGCTTCTTCAATACTCGGTAGACATTCATGTATAAGGCGTCGGGCCCTGCCTTCCGGTTGAATCGACGCTCATCCAGGAAAAGCCAATCTTCGCGCTTGTCGATTCTGGGCCCGAGATACTCTTTCAAGAATCCAGCTGTCTCCTCTGTGATGAACGTGGTCCTGCTTCTGCGACTCTTGGTTCGTTGGCTTAGAAGCGTGACCTTGCAGGCTTTGAAGTCCACGTTGCCAACTCTAAGAGAGGCGGCTTCTCCGATCCTGAGCCCCGACGTCGCCAGCAACCCTATGAGAGCTCTGGTCTTCCGGTCCGAGTTCAAGACTATGCTCCGCATCTCTTCGCGCGTCGGAATCCTGTCGACGCTTATCTCCATCTTAGGCGGAAGCTCAACCTTCGCCTTAAACTTGTAAGAATCCAGGCTAATCTCCTCATAGCGTAGGAGACCTTTCACAGCCGTCACATAGGTCAGAACAGTTTTAGGTGCGGCCCCGTTCGCGGTCAGCCAAGCAACAAACTTATCAAGCGCAGAGTAGGCATCTAGCTTGCCGCCTTTGATGCGTGCAACAACAACATCAGGAGAATCAACTTTGAAGCATCGAGCAAACGAGGCTTCAGCCTTCGCGTATGTTTGGCGCGTAGCCTCACTACGCCTAGCCTTACGCTCCAGAAACTCCGTGACAGTCAAGGCGACCCAAAGCAAAATAAGCATGATGTGGGTTTAAAAACTTACTAGCGGGGTGGGGTAGCCAGGTTTAACCCGCAGACAAGAGGCGGACGGCTCATAACCCTGAGATTCGCTCAAGGCGTTTGAGCGCTCAAGCGGTGGTTCGAAAGGCGTACTTGGTCCGAATGTCCAC
>Ga0209725_1000735_pt1 | contig 19309 bp, 18 predicted proteins | sample I18A1metaG_FD_184145 | JGI IMG/M metagenome (GOLD analysis project Ga0209725, IMG submission 184145) | Lake sediment bacterial and archeal communities from Gulf of Boni, Indonesia to study Microbial Dark Matter (Phase II) - ​I18A1 metaG... | ecosystem: Environmental > Aquatic > Freshwater > Lake... | reverse complement strand
AGTCCGAGTACCGGGCAGACAGAAATCGCTACTCGATATGCGTTCAGAAGGACACGACATACGCATAGTGTACAGCATCGCCGATGCGCTGAAAATCGCCAAGAAGACAAAGAACGAAGTTGTCTTCCTCGCCGTAGGCTTCGAAACAACCGCTCCAAGCACAGCTGTAACCATTCTCAGCGACCCGCCTGAAAACCTCTCGATTCTAAACTGCCACCGCTACGTCCCCCCAGCCCTCTCCAAGCTACTCGAAATGGGCGAGGTGAAACTCGACGGCCTGATCGAGCCCGGACACGTCAGCACGATCATCGGCGTCAAACCCTACGAACCTCTAAGCAGAAAGTATCGAATCCCACAGGTCGTCGCCGGCTTCGAGCCACTAGACATGCTCATCGCAGTCTACATGCTGGCAAAACAGATAGAGAAAGGAGAAGCAAAAGTCGATAACGAGTATACCCGCTCCGTAACCTATGAAGGGAATGTAAAAGCGCTAGAAGCGATGAATCAAGCGTTCGAACCCTTCGATACAGATTGGCGTGGCTTCCCCGTCATAGCCAATTCAGGCATGAAGTTAAGAAAGAAGCACGAATCATTTGACGCGAGGAAGATCTACGCCGACGAACTGCACCAGATCGCTGAACTTGAGATCAAAGGTAGCGAAAAATGCCGGTGCAACGAAATTCTAAGAGGTCTACTCGACTCGAGTGACTGCGAATTGTTCGGGAAAGCTTGCACCCCGCAGCATCCCGTAGGCCCATGCATGGTCTCGGTCGAAGGGTTATGCAACATCGCATACAGATACTCATCGAAAGAGCGGGTCCGCAAGAAACCGCTAAACGCTTGAGAGAGCTCAACATATCCTCGGAACAGGGTCTCCAAGAGGCGGTGGAAGTATCCTCTTTCCGCCCACAGCTGTCTCAAGAACAACGCCTTCCAATTTGCTTGTCGCCTCTCCAATAATCGCTGCATTCTTTCCTTCCGGAGTCGAAGCCAACTCCTCCAGAATCTCCTCAGCCATCTCCGGCACCGAAGCGATCACTATCTTCCCTTCATTACCTATCTCGAACGGATCTATCCCCAGCATCTCACACGCAGCCCTAACACCTTCTCGCATAGGAACCTTCGCTTCACGAACCAATATCCCAACCTTAGACTTATCGCTCCACTCGTTCAACGTATTCGCCAAGCCCCCTCTCGTAGGATCCTTCATCTTCACTATCCCACCGACCTTAAGCAAACGGATGATCAGTTTGTTAAGTGGAGCAACATCAGACTTCACTTCACTCTCGAACCCATACCCTTCCCTACATGAAAGAACAGCCACTCCATGATCACCTACAGTCCCTGACACCAATATCTTGTCTCTTGGTTTGAGATTCGAGTCGACAAGCCACTTAGCCTTGAACGCCCGGTATCTTCTCACCACTCGGATATTGCGGTTGAGGACTGGACTGCGCAACCCAATCCCAGAAGTGTTGATCATAATCTTATCGAGAGCGCCTTTCTCAACAACCTTTGTGTCCCCGGTTATCACATAGACGCCCGCTTCATTACAGGTATCTCTCATACTCTTGACAATTCTCTCGAAATCTCCGATTGGAAAGCCTTCTTCCATCAGGAAACCTGAAGTTAACGCGAGCGGTTCAGCGCCCATAACGGCTATATCATTCACGGTCCCCGAAACCGCAAGCCTACCGATGTCTCCTCCAGGATAGAACAAAGGTTTAACCGTGTGAGAATCAGACTTCAAAACGATATCGTTGATCACCGCCGAGTCGTCCAAAGCCTCAAGCGGAACCTCCGCTCTACTACCTCCGAGATACCTCACAATGTATTGCTTGATGAGGTCTTGCATCGCTGTTCCGCCAGCTCCATGCGCCATAGTGATGACGCTCAAACTTTCAACCTCCAATCGTCGAGATTCCAGTCTAGAGCCTAGATTCAAGGCGAACTTAAAAACAATTAGATCGGAGAGTGGCGACGTCTCCCGCAATTCTCCTCTTTTTTCTATTTAGAAAGACAAGTCATATCAGACTCGGCAACAAGAGAGATCGTAGAGATGTGACTCTCAGAGCCAAGCTTGTTTTCTCCTTGATCGCGGAGAAATGTTTGAACATAATCAGCCAGAAGCCTACGGCCAGCCCGGAGCATCAGGAGAAGATCAAGACGCTCAAAGAACGCTTAGCTAAACTTGAAGCCATCTACACGGAGAGGATCCGCGTCAAAGAATAAAATAGCAGGGAACAGAGTTGAAGGTGCACCTAACGCGTGTTGTAGAGTCAGGGTTTCAATCGGTCTATGGTAGAATAGAAATTGGGCGTTTCAATCGAACTATAGTAGAACAGCACGTTGAGCCATGGGACCTCTAATGAGATCTTAAGACCTTCTTGAGCTCTTCTGCGACCCGTCCAAGACCCCCCTAGGGGATATATACCCCGTCCCAGAAGTCTTCACGATCTTGTCGCTCAAGTAGTTAAGAACCAGTTTGAAGCTGGATCGATAAGCCTCCCAAGCAAGCTATGGCGTATACTGGAGCGTTTGCAGAGAGATCGAATGGACCCCTCGCTATCTGCAACGATAAAGGATCTTCTTCTAGGAAAACTAGCTGAGATGCAAACCTAAAGCGGAAAAAGCCAACGTAGAAACAATTGGTGGGGACACGGCGAGTCTATACGGTCCCGCTCTCCCAGCTTTTCAGATACTTCGACTGCTCATCTGTAAGCTGATCAATCCTCGCGCCTAAGCTTTCAACAGCTAACCTAGCAACCTTACGGTCGATCTCCGCCGGAACCTTATGAACAGTCTTCTCCAACTCCTTTCCATGAGCAACGATATATTGGACGCATAGAGCTTGATTCGCGAATGACATCATCATCACCTCGGATGGATGCCCCTCAGCCGCTGCCAAGTTCACAAGACGGCCTTCAGAGAGAAGATATAGTCGCCGACCGTCAGTAAGGGTGTACTCATCAACATTGTTTCTTACAGTTCTCTTCCGTATCGAAATCGACTCTAAATCTGGAAGACTTATCTCCACGTTGAAGTGCCCAGCGTTTCCGAGAATGGCTCCATTCTTCATCTTCAACATATGTTGTTTCTTAATGACGTTGATATCCCCTGTTGCGGTAACAAAGATATCCCCTATTTCAGCGGCCTCGTCCATCGGCATGACCCTGAAGCCGTCCATAAGAGCCTCCAAAGCCCTCACCGGGTCGACCTCTGTTACAACGACTTGCGCGCCCATCCCTCGAGCTCTCATGGCAATACCTCTCCCACACCAGCCGTACCCAGCAACGACAATAGTCTTTCCAGCGAGAAGCACACTCGTCGACCTCAGAATACCGTCCAGCGTACTCTGACCAGTGCCGTACCTATTGTCGAAGAGGTACTTCGTGTAGGCGTCATTCACTGAGATTATAGGGTATCGCAACTTCCCAGATTCAGCTAGCGCCCTAAGCCGTATGACTCCAGTCGTTGTCTCCTCGGTCCCGCCCAAAACATCCTTGATGAAGTCAGGATTCGCTTCATGAATCGAAGCTGTCAGGTCAGCGCCATCATCTATCGTGACAGTAGGTCTTGACTCAATCACTTTCTTAATACAGGAATAATACTCATCCGCTGTTTGCCCTCTCCAAGCATAGACTTTCACGCCGTCTGAGGCTAGCGAAGCAGCAACATCATCCTGCGTCGACAAAGGGTTAGAAGCACAAAGAGCGACTTCAGCTCCTCCTAACAAAAGCGTTCGCATCAGAACGCCTGTCTCCTTAGTAACGTGCAAGGAGGCTCCTAAACGAATACCCTTCAAGGGTTTCTTAGCAGCGAACTCTTCTCTGATTCTCATGAGAACAGGCATCCTGCTCTCAGCCCACTCAATCGAAAGTTCTCCTTTTTGAGCCAATGAGGGATCCTTTACTTTAGATTCCATCTTCGCCTCAACCACCTTCTCTAATCCTTCAGGTATGAGTAGATCTCCTTGAAGTTGAATTCTTCTGAGTCCAAGACATTCCTTATGAAGGTTACAAGAGTTCTCCTCTGGCTTGAATTCAACTCTGGGTAGTAGAGGGGATGCGCGACTACGAAGCCTCTGAAAGCGTAGAAAGGAGCTATCACGCGCAAAAGTTCTTCATCACCAGTCTTCCCTATGTAAGTCTCAAAGAAGATTTCAGTCAATTTCCTAAGGCTATCCACCAGCTTACCAGTCTGCCATACGCTGACGAAGACATAGTTCATTGTGAGTGCGGAAATATCATCAGCGGGTTCTCCGTACTCCTCTCTTGAAAGGTCGAGCGCAACCATGGAGTTATCCTGCCTGAATCTTATGTTTCCGAAGGGGTGATAGTCGCCGTGGATTCGACATAATCTATGCCCCATATATTTGATCCTATTTCGCCATAGGACTGCCTTCATCTCCATCTCGGCTATTTCCTCAGGAGTTGTGAAGTCAAGTTGCCGTAAGTCAGGGTATGTGTCGATCACGCCCATCAACATCTCGCCATGACCGATCAAGTCACGGATATGCCTCTTGTAGAGTATGTCATTTCTAATCTTCATTGAATGCAACTTCACCAGAAACTCCGCGGCTTTGCTGCATCTAACAATGTCATTATCTGTCAAGCTGTCTGTCTGAGCGATACGGAACAGGTCCTCAACGTAGGGCTTGCCCTCAGCCTCTGTAATCTCTTCAACAAGATTGAAGAACTCAACTGTGTCTCCGATGGACGCTATGCTCCCATCTCGCCGAATTCCCGCCACATCAAAGGAACGGCAACACGTCCCCTCAGGACATGTATTAAACAATCTATGTTGAAGAAGAAGGACCGCACACCTGTCCCCTAGATAATCGTGCCCCCAACCTGTATCGCCTCGAACTATCCTCATCACAATTCTTCTCTCCGTTCCTCCAACTTCTACAATGACAAGGAAGCCTGCATTATGAAAACCCTCGCCCAACTTCCTGAGCCCGATCAATCTCGTCTGCGAGTTGAATAACTTTGTCAGATATTCCTCCATAGACTGTTGATTAACGTCCAGTTGAAGATTACCTACAGTTATTCGCAAATTGCTCACCAGCAGTTAAACTTGATTACGAAACCTATAATGCTTATCGAGTGGAATACAAGCCGTAGAGCGTGGTGTTTCCAGACAGGCTGTCCCTCGGTGAGGTTTCATTGGGAAAAGGATGGGCAGTTTGGGTCACCGGTTTGCCCGGAAGCGGAAAATCATCAGTTGCAAAAGAGATACAACGACGGCTTTTGAAGCGTCAAGTCAAGAGCCGAATTCTCTCCTCAGACGAACTGAGGAAGCGTATCACGCCAGCTCCGAAATACACCGAGGAGGAGAGAGACTTCGTCTACAAGACGCTTGCGTTAACTGCAAAGAACCTGACCGATGAAGATATCAATGTAATAATAGATGCTACAGGAAATCGAAGAAGATACAGAGACAGATGTAGAAGAGAGATCTCTAGATTTGCTGAAATCTACCTAAAGTGCCCTTTGGAGTTGTGCATTGAAAGAGAGAAGCGGAGAATAGAATCTTCATATGCTCCTAAAGGGATCTACGAGAAGGCGTTCGGTAGGATTAGCAGAACAGTTCCAGGCGTCGGGGTGCCATATGAAGAGCCTCTCAACCCAGAGCTGACGCTAGATTCTAAAGAGCTGCCTCCCAAAGACTGTGCAGAAAAAGTAATACGGAAACTTCACGCTTTGGGATGGGTATCCTAGCAGCTGTTGAAACGCTCTGCTTGAACGCGCACTATTCGGTCTTCTCGATTTTTATCTCGATGCTAGATACGTTTCTAGTGTCCGCTGCCTCGCCAAGAACTTCAGTCCCGATAGCGATCTCCTTCACAGCAAGCTTTCCGCCGAAGAATCTCCTCCGCACGACCTCGATAACATCTACAGCTCTGCTGATCGCTCGTCCTCTAGCCTTTACAGTCAACTCCTTAGCTCCACTTTGAAAGTGCATCATAACAGCCGTTGCATAGCTCATTACAGGCTTCTTGCCGATCAGAATGGTGTCAGGAGGGATAGGAGCTCTTGGCTTAAAGGGAACCTTCTCCTCAACTGGTTTCACAGACTCCGGTGGCTTTTCTGTCATGCCGTGTTCACCTCCGTGCTCCATGTACGTGATGGCATTCTCCTAGTATTGCCATACGACGCAACTTAAATCTTGCCATTCATAAGAGGCATCCAATAGCATGCACCGAAAACTCCTAAAATAGGTAAACGGTCGGAGTCCTGCACTACGCAGACACTAACGTAGTCCTTCTGAAAAGGCTTCGCACAGATCCAGTTACAAAAAAGGGGTTTATTTGAGGCAGATCCTTAAACGGTCTCCTTAGATAGAGCCTCTCTAAACTTCACTTTGCAGCCTGGACATTCAAACAGGCCGATCATAACGGTTTTCTTGGATTTTCCTCCCTTGAGCTCCCAACTCTTCGTAGGCCTCGGGACCTCTGCCCCGCATTTCGGGCAGGACACGTCGTAGAACGAGGCGTAGGGCATCAGTTTAACAGTTCTTATAACCTCGACTTTCGAGCCTTCAAAGTATGTTTGTTGAACTCCCTCATACTTCGACTGAGGCGTCTCTTCTCTTACCGCAGCCTGTTCGGGCTGGAGGTCGCTGATGACTGGCAGAAAGGTGGGTCGGGCAGGCACTTCAGGAAGAGCTTGAATAGTCTTCACGCTACTGCAAGATGTTTGCTGAGCAACGCCTTCTTCCTCTTTCTGGCTTTCTAAAGGAGTTGACGCAGAAGAATCTGCTCTCTCTCCGGCGGCCTCAACAGTTTGGCCAGGCGTGACGGAACTTGCCTCAGAAGACTCAGCTATTGCAACACTTGGGCCTTCGATCTTGGGCGCGCCTAGACTAGCTTCAGCTTGTTCGTCTTCACGCGCTTCAGCGCTTGTAGCCAGCGAGGAAGCCTTCGTAGTTTCATCGATTGGACTGGGCAGGCTTTCTTGAACTTCTTGACTTTTCGCTGACTCTTCTGGAGTTTCGTAGCTAACCTTGCTGCTCGCGTCTTGGACGCCAACGCCAAAATTCGGAGGTAGCGTAGGCGACGCGCTAGGGAACCCTATTTCGGAAACTGGGAGGACGCTTGAGCTAAGAGGTTTTACATCTATCTGGCTCAGAATAGCGAGCATGTTCTTTACATCATCTAAGCCTGAAAGATTTCTTTGAATCCGCTCACTGAGGCTTTGTCTCTCAGCGTAGTATTGTTGAGCTCCAATTTCCCCAACTAAGTATCTTGTCTCCAGTTTTATGGCGGCTTGAGAGTTCTCAGCAACCTCTTCTTGGAGTTTCTTCGCGCAGTCGTTAAGGTTTTGCCCAAGCTCTACTATCTTATCTTTCAGAAACTGTGCGAGCTTTGTGTACTCGTCGTATAGGATCTGCATCTCTTCGCGGAGAGCGTTTATCTGGTCGATAACCGCCGCTGCCTCTTCAGAAATTGCAGTCAAGCAGACCATCCTCGTGTTAGAGTATTCGTGGCCTTGTCTATTGTAAAAATCTTTCAAGCGATTCCAGCCGCCGATTCAAACAATTTTCGCCGGAACACACGGCCAAAACGTTCTTCGAGAATCACTTTTCTGTTAATCCTTTGGAACAAGAGTGGGAGCGTTTTAAATGAATCTATGTCAACTGATCGTGGTAGAAGCCGATTTCTATCTTCCTAGGATGGATTTTTGGGAACTTTAGATTTTAAGCACTTTCTGATGTATTTAAGTGAAAACATGTTGTGATCCGCACAATCAACGCTCCCCGATTGGCTTTTTTTGTTAAGCGATTGGCTGTTTGAAGCCATTGTAACTTTCGAATATGGAAAACCTGTCGGAGCCCTCCCAGCATTTTTGACAGATTCCTTACATTAAGTCTAAAGAGTTTAGCGATCGGTATGCATTCGACACAAACCAGTTTGTGACAAACACAAACCTTGGAGGTGAACTGTTTGTCGCACAACATAATGAAAGATTGGGAAAGAGGAAGCAAGGAGCCGCTGCTCACACGAATAACAGAGAAGATTCATCCTGGAGCACCTTTGAAAGAAAGAATTGCCATGTCGATATATCGCCTAAAGGTCCAGCAGAACAGGCTTGAAGGAGCCTCGATGAGAATGCAACAACACGACAGAGATCTATTCAACAAGTGCATTGCTACACAGATGGCTAAGGATTCTGCACGCGCAGCCATGTACGCCAACGAGTGCGCAGAGGTCAGAAAGATGGCTAAGATAACTCTACGATGCCAATTAGCACTTGAGCAGGCAGCACTACGACTTGAAACAGTTCAAGAATTCGGCGATATTGCCGCAATGATGGGCCCGGTAGCAAGCGTCGTCCGCGCGATAAAGAACCAGGTCGCTGGAGTAATGCCGGAGGTTTCATACGAACTTGGCGAGATTGGAGAAACTTTGAACGGCATGGTAATCGAAGTGGGCGAGGCTACCGGACAGACGTACGGTGTTGAAGCATCAAACGAAGAGGCGCAGAGAATTCTGAATGAGGCGAATGCAATAGCCGAACAAAGAATGAAAGAGAGGTTTCCCGAACTGCCGTCCACAGCCCTTCCAACTCCTGAGAAGACCCCAGAGACCAGTATGCAAAGGTAGATTCCCCAGTCCCGAATCACATGGATCCGAACATTCACTTCTTGGTGAATCCATATGGTCATTCGTATGGAAGAGATAGGAAAATACGTAGGCAAAGCGGTCAACGACACATACGGCCGGAACATCGGCCGGCTCATCGGATTGACTACAAACGCAAAAGACGAGGTTGTATCCGTAGCTCTTGAACTTGCGAATGGAGAGCTCTTACAATGCGCAAGCTCGCAAATACTGGTGAAGGGCGATTCCCTGGTATATACTCCTTCATGGAGAATCGAAGCGATTCAACTCCAAAAGGAGTTTGAAGTAGCCACAAGAAGGGTTAACGCTCTAGACGAACTCAACAGGTCCGGCGAGCTACAAGGCGAGATCTACACCAGCCTGAAAAAACAAAACGAGTCCGTAGTGGAAGAGGTCAAGGGAAGACGACAAGGTCTAATATCAGGTCTGGAAGAGAGGTTGGCGGACCTGAACAGCCAACTCAGAGATCTTCAAACACTCCTAGCGAACAACAAGATGCTGCATACATCGAGAGAAATCGACGATTACGCCTACCAAGCAGCTAGCGAAGCGATCAGGTCAGGTTTAGAAAGAACTCTGACCGAGAAGAAAGACATAGAGGAAGTCGTGGAACATCTCTCAAAACTAGAAACTCTGATAGATCTCAGCTATCAGCCATCCGCTCCTTCGCCTCCTCCCGCTCCCCCAAGGCCGAAGGAATCCCCCGATGTGATTGTCGTGCACGTAAAGGAAAAAGCGTGAGGGGGTCGTACCCTTCTCAATATTTAGGAAGATAGAAGAGAAAGTACACCCAATTCCACTGAAAGAGAGAATAGCCCACGCACTCTACAGGTTGAACGCTCAAAGAGAAAAACTCGATCAAATGTCATCTAGACTCCAGCAAAGAGACCAAGAAATGTTTCAACGTTGCATCGGCGCTGAAGTTTCGAAAGACTTTGCTCATGCAAGGATCTACGCGAACGAATGCGCTGAGATCAGGAAGATGGCCAGGGTCGTCCTAAGCAGTCAACTCGCGCTTGAGAAAGTCATATTGAGGTTGCAGACTGTGGAAGAGTTCGGGGATATTCTCGTTCAGATGGCGCCCATAGTCAGTGTGGTCAGAGAGACAAAAGGAAGAATTGCCGGAGTAATCCCCGAAGTTGCAAATGAACTAGACGTTGTAAACAATATGCTGAGCGACTTGACTCTAGAGGCTGGAAACGTCGAGACGAAAGAACTGGACGTAGATTTATCCAATGAAGAGGCCAGAAAGGTTCTTCATGAGTCAAGCATCATCGCGGAACAGAAAATTAAGGAACAATTCCCTGAGCTACCTTCAATAGAGATTCCGGCGAAGACGCTGGAGAGCGAGCGAATAGCCGTCACCGAAAGTGGGGAGACAGTACCTTTCGAAGATCACGTTTATGAGTATATCAAGTCTCACAATGGAGAACTTAGCCTAACTCAGTGCGCATTAGATCTAGGAACCTCCAACGATGAGGTTAGGAAAGCGGTTGAAAAGTTGAAGGAACAAGGCAAGATAGTCATTGAGTAGCACCTGTTGAGCGTCGACCATAACTAATGTTCCGTGGAGGGAGAAATTTGTCAGCAGCGGAAGAACTTGAAAAGCTCGCTGTAAAATATGCTACAGAGGCCATTCAACTCGACCGGCAAGGATCGAGAGGCTTGGCTATCTCGAAGTACCAGAGAGCCGTCGAGATACTGCTCAAACTATGCGCGCTTTATCCAAGTGCGCCTCAGAACCGGGTCTACATGGAACATGCCGAATCCTACCAGAAGAGAATCAAGGATCTGCAGGAGCAGGTGACGCATCAAGAGCCTTTGGAGACAGGCCTGGGGAAATCCGCGAAATTTGAACAGTTGGTGATAGCTGAGAAGCCTAACGTCAGATGGGATGATATAGCAAACCTCAAAGATGCTAAAAGGGCCATAGAGGAATCAGTTGTCTTCCCAGTTAAGAGGCCTGACCTCTTCCCATTAGGCTGGCCGAGGGGGATCCTATTCTTCGGACCGCCTGGATGCGGGAAGACCTTGCTTGCGGCCGCCATAGCTACAGAGATCAATGCGGCATTCTACTGCGTCGACGCAGCCTCGATAATGTCAAAGTGGTTAGGCGAATCGGAAAGGAATGTAGCCCAATTGTTTCAGAATGCTAGAGCCGCCTCGGACAACGGGCAACCAGCCATTATCTTCTTGGATGAGATCGACTCGTTGGTAGGGATAAGGTCGGAGGAGGTTGGAGGAGAGATCAGAACTAGAAACCAGTTTCTGAAAGAAATGGACAGCGTCGTCGATAAGAGCAGATCACTTCACGTATACATAGTAGGCGCGACCAACAAACCATGGGTTCTAGACGAACCTTTCATAAGAAGGTTTCAGAAGAGAGTCTTCGTCCCGCTACCAAATTATCAAGCTAGACTTGAGATGTTCAAGATCCTCTCGAAGAACCTGAAACTTGCATCAGATGTTGACTTTGAAGAATTGGCAAGATTGACCGACGGGTACTCAGGGAGTGACATAAGGGATATCTTTCAATCAGCTCAGTTGAAGGTTGTCAGAGAATTCTTTGAACTTGGCGACCCAGGAGATAAGCAGTCGGGTACCCGCCAGATAACTATGCAGGATTTCAGGACGGTATTCAGCGAGAGAAAGCCGAGCGTCTCGCAGGAGATGCTGAAGTATTATGACAGATGGTTTGAGACGTTCAAAGCCCTCTAGGAGGAATAACTACATGTTGACTACAGATGCTACAGATCTCCGGATTCTGGCTGAACTTGTGAAGAACGGTAAGGCCTCATTCGTCGAGATCGGTAAGAAATTGAATCTACATCCAAACGTCGTTGCCTACAGAATAAACAAGATGGAGCAGATAGGAATTATAAGAGAGTACACAGTCATCTTGGACCTTGAGAAGCTTGGAGTCAGCGAGCAAGTATACGTCGGAGCGAGTTTTCCTGAGCATACGGAACGCGACCAAGTTTTGGAACAAGTAGCTACAATTCCCCAGACAGTCCAGGTTGTCAGTTCTCTGGGTTCGCCTGAAGGAATGATTTTCTTGGTGGGTAAGAACAAAGCCGACGTTGACAAGGTAATCTCAAAACTACGCAATCTGAATATGAGAATAGAATACACGGCATCTATAATCAAGACATATCAGAAAGGTCAGTTCGGGAACTTTCTGAAGTTACTCGCTGATGAGATACAAGGCCCTCGAGAAACAAACTCTCAGTAGAGCCTCGGTTGGGAATGAATACCACCGATCTTCTCTTCAGATATATCAAAGACGTTGGGGTCGAAAGCTCTATAGGGATTATAGGGGCCGCTATGTCGATCGCGGTTTGTCTTATCGCGGCGTCGAGACCGCCGATGGAAGGCAATGGATCTACCTACCAATTCGCGGTATCCAGCATGGCTTTTTTGGTTGTCGCCTGCCTGCTTTCTCTATGCATGATGTCCGAGCTATTCTTGAAGCGCCAAGAGATCGGCATACTCCGTGAACTAGGAGCAGGGAGGCGCGTCGTTATGACGATCTTTCTTTCAAAGTCAATTCTTGTAGGCGGCTTAGGATCTGTTATCGGAGTCTTACTCGGATGCGTCTTCACTATCATAATGCATGTCTTCGGTCAACCATACTACTCAGAAGAATTGATCTTAGGGACATTGACGGTCGGTTCGGCAGGAAGCATAGCAGGAGGGCTATACGTCGCCATTAGAGCTTCGAGATTGAACATAGTGGAGACGATCAGAGAGTGAATATGGAAGCCGACGCGGTTAGAATTAGAGGACTACACAAGACGTTCGGAAAAACAGTCCGACTATTCGGAGGATTGAATATGACAGTGAAGTTCGGCGAATTTGTCGCGGTCACAGGCCCGACAGGAGCAGGCAAGACCACTCTAATCAACTTGATTTCAGGTCTGGACTTTCCGACAGAGGGAAGCGTAGAAGTGTTCGGCAAGGATCTTTCTAAACTAACGGAAAGCAGGCGGGCATCGATTAGAGCAAAGGATATTGGGATAGTCTTCCAGAACTCACATCTCTTATCGAAACTTAGCGTCATCGAAAACGTGCAATTGCCTCTCATATTTTCCGGTAGCTCGAATGACGATCGAGAAAGAATTGCTTCTGGAATGCTTGAACTCATCGGTTTGTCGAAGAAGAAGAATCTGTTTCCGAACACCCTCAGCTCAGGTGAAATTCGCAAAGTAGCTATTGCTCGAGCTTTAGCCACTGATCCGGCCCTTCTGCTGCTTGACGAGCCCACCAGCGACCTTGACACCTCGACCGTTGACGCCCTTCTTCCACTTCTCCGCGGGTACAATTACCTTCACAATCGAACGATAGTGCTTGCAACCAACAGTCTTAAGCTAGCAAGACTGGCGAGCCGAGAGATACGGCTTGGACAGCCAGAGCTAGTTGTAAACGCAATTCAGGGTTAGGAGGTGTGTACTATTGTTTAAGGAAAAGACTTCTATAACGAAAAGAATCAAGGAGGCGATCCATCCGACGCCACTGAGACAGAGAATAGTAAGTTCTCTCTTCAAGATAAAAGTCCAAACTAAGAAACTCGAGAGGAAATCGTATGAACTGCAGGAAAGGGACAAATCCATCCACGAGAAATGCGTCTCAGCGCTTCAATCCAAGAATACTTCTCTAGCAGCGATCTATGCAAGTGAATGTGCTGAAATAAGGAAAATGGCGAAGATAACTCTCTACAGCCAACTCGCTTTAGAGCAGGTATCTCTCAGACTGGAGACGGTTCAAGAGTTTGGAGATATAGCTTACACCATGAAACCTGTGGTTGGCATAGTGAGCACGATCAAGAGTCAGCTGCAAAACGTCCTCCCTGAGATATCAATTGAGTTGGCGGAAGTTGATGAATCCCTACAAACCGTAGTCTTGGAAGTGGGCGAGGCCACTGAACAGTCTTTTGATATCAGCGCGTCTAGCGACGAGTCGCAAAGGATTCTCAGTGAAGCGAGCATGGTTGCTGAGCAGAAGATGAAGGAAAGATTCCCTGAAATGCCAAGTATACCTACAAGTGAGGCACGTTTGTAGAAGGAACTTCGAGACCTATGTCTGGAATTGAGATGAGACGCCTAATCGGCCGCGCTGCAATGGATATATATGGCAGAAAGATAGGGCGCGTTGTAGCTCTATCACTGAACTCTAATGGTGAACTTCAGTCCATAGAAATTCAACCTGAAGGCAGCGGACTTCTACGATACCCCAGCGACTGTATCATGTTGTACAAAGACGCCCTCGTCCTCCTGCCGCAATGGAAAGCTGAGACGGAAGCTATATGCAAGGAATTGAGGTTCATTGAGAGGAGAGTTCATGCATTGAAGGAACTTCTGCATGACAGTGAACTCCCGAGAGAGATCCATGAAGAACTCCAAAGAAGGCAGGAAGCAGATCTTATAGAGGTTAGAAAGAAGGCCGAATCAATGTTACATGAACTGAACGAGAGAATGCAGAAGATTGCGGACGAAGTTGCCCAGTTGACATCGTTCCTAGTAGGCCTGAAGTTGCAATACATATCTGGCGAGATGGATAAGGAGAGCCTTGATTCGGCACATGAAGCTATTGAACCATCCCTCAAGGCGATGGTAGCGGAGAAGAAAGACATCGAGAATGCTTTCGCTGAGTTGTCAAGACTCTACTCGCCACATGAAGGACAAGTCGAACCTCACAACCCATTGACTCTCCGTATTCGTGACTAGTTATCCTAGGGACTTGGCCTTTCTCTCATTGAATCAAAGGCCTAGCGAATTTCTCAGTCTAGACCGTAGTGAACATTACGTCATCGATAAAACTCTTGAACACATAGATGCGAACCTTGCTCATCCGTTCGGCGAGCAAAATCCTTGGTTGAGCCCCGGTTTTTCTGCAGATATAATACTAAAATCTTATAAAAGCTCTGCTAAGCTGCGACTCATTCTTTATGCAATCGCAAATGGCGCAGAAGGATTTGGTCATGATCCATCCGCTATATGAAGTCTTCCAGCCCTACCCTTTTCTCCAGTTTCTTCGTTTCGTCCTTCGCGAGTAAATCGATTCTTCCATACACTCCGTCATATCCAGGCGTCACTTTAACTCTGCCTTCTCGAACGCGGATTATCGCGTCGGCGATCCTATCGTCAGCTACCTGAGCGATCTCTTCCCTGGAACTGTCCAACAGTACAGAGTACTCGTCTTGAAACTTGTCGATCAATACGTTGTAGAGGCGCCAAACCTTCAGTGAGGAAGGGGATTCTGCACCGATGGTCGTCGCAATTATCTCGGAGAGAGGGAGTAAATGGATAAACTCGATCGCATTTGCGGGTTTTCTTCCACTTGGACGGTCAGCGAGCTCATTAACCCTTTGCTCCACTCCTTTGGTTAGTTTTCTACGGCATTTCGGGCAGATATTTCCAAGAGAGATCGCTTCGCTTGCAGGCATGGAGACACCGCATTGCCTATGTCCTGTCCAATGGTATTTTCCATAGGATGGGTCGGTCTCTATGGTGAACTTGAACTTTCGGGGATTCTTCGTCTTTATAGCGTCCATGATCTCCCAGTATGTTAGATTGCCCAGTTCGAAGATGTTCGCCTCCCTGCCTATTCTCCAAGGCCAAGCTGAATGGCTGTCGGAATTTGAGAGTAACGTCAGTCTGTCCAAGCTCGTGAGCCTCCAATTCATAGGAGGATCTGAGGATAAGCCTGTCTCCAATGCATACACGTGATCAGTCATCTCTTGGTAGCAGTCTTCAAGCCTGTCGAAACCTGAGTTCGCTCCGAAGAGGCTGTACCATGGCGTCCAAGCATGAGCTGGGAAGATCAGGTTGTCTAGAGAGACAGTCATCACCTCGTCAGCTAACTCAGGCGCTGTCATCTTCAATGTCGGTCTCCCATCAACGTCCAGATCTCCGCGCCTCTGAAGGCGTTCGTTCAGCTGTTCAACTAGGTCCATCTTTGGAGTGAGGATTACATGATGGATCTTTCTCGGCTTGTTCTCAAACTCGAACAATGTGCAGACCTCTGCGGAGAGAATGAATGAGACAGTCGAGTTCGGGTTTGCCTTTGCCTTGTATAGCCCGCTTCCATCGACTTCCTCTAGCGAATCTTTAATCTCTGCTAGCCAGCGCGGATGAGTGAAATCGCCAGTTCCCACGAGGTTCAAGCCTTTAATCTTGGAGAATTGAGCGATCTCCCGAATATTCATGTTGAGGCTTGTTGCTCGAGAGTATTTGGAGTGAATATGAAAGTCGCCAATTATCCTCAATGCTCTAATCACATTTCGACCTCCAGTCTAATTCGACCGCTTCACAAGTTCTTGGGATTAGACCTTGAAATCATTTGTTCTGTTCTACCCACGCCCATTCTCTTTGAAGCCTCAACTGTGATGAGGATAGTTGCCGAAAGCAGTATCACCAATGTCCAATCAGAGATACCTAGGGGTGCTGTTTCAAATATTACCTGTAGAAACGGGATATATAACACGGCCAGTTGGAGTAGAATTGAAGATGCCACAGCGATCAAGAGAAATCTATTCTTGGTGAACCCGATTTTCAGTAAAGAATGCCTATCAGACCTACAGTTGAAGGCGTTGAACATTTCAAACATAACAATTAAGGTGAGAACGACAGTTCGCGCTATTTCCTCGCCAAGAATGAGTTTGGATAGGAAGATGGGTGTTGTGAAGAGAGCCATAGTGACAGCGCCAACCGCTATCAGGCGGTTCACGTTGGCGGTAAATACGCTCTCCTTCGGGTCTCGAGGAGGCCGCTGCATAATGTCAGGGTCCGGGGGATCTACTCCTAGTGCAAGGGCTGGAAGCCCGTCTGTCACAAGGTTTACCCATAGTATTTGAACCGCGATCAGAGGAAGAGGCAGGTGACCATTCTGGATGAAGCTGATTAGGCTTACTGAGAACATTATGAGTATCTCGCCGATGTTGGTGGAGAGAAGGTATGCTAGATATTTCTTTATGTTGTCGTAGATGGCTCGGCCTTCCTGCATTGCTGCGACTATTGAGGCGAAATTGTCGTCGGTCAGGATCATGTCTGAAGCTTCTTTTGATACATCCGTCCCTGTGATGCCCATCGATATGCCTATGTCTGCGTTCTTCAGTGCTGGTGCGTCGTTCACTCCGTCTCCAGTCATGGCAACGACGTGACCATTCAGCTTGAGCGCCTTGACTATTCGGATCTTATGTTCCGGAGATACTCTAGCGTAAACTGCAACATTCTCCACGATATTCGCGAACTCCTCGTCCTCTAGTTTATCAAGATCGTCTCCAGTCACTGCGAGTTGAGCGTTACCCATCAAACCCAGTTCTTGAGCGATTGCTGTAGCAGTCAGCTTGTGGTCGCCGGTGATCATTACAACCCTAACGCCAGCCTGCTTACATAGTTCCACAGCTGGCTTCGCCTCCTCTCTAGGGGGGTCTATCATTCCGACCAGACCTAGGAAAGTCAGATTGCTTTCCGTAGACTCTTCGTCGAACTTCTGAATCTCTTCAGGCATTTCTTTGTAGGCTACTGCGAGAACTCGAAGTGCTTTCGCGGCCATCCTCTCGTTAGCCCGCAGTATCTCTCTTTTCAGCCCTTCAGTGAGCTGAATTTGAGCCTCTCCTTTCTGCAGATACTTGCTCTTTTCCAAGACGACTTCAGGCGCACCTTTGAGGCACGCTGTCTTTCTTCCGTAAGGCGTTGCGTGTATCGTTGTCATGAGCTTTCGTTCAGAAGTGAATGATAGCTCGCCTACGCGGGGATATTGTCTCCTTATTTCTTCTTGCGATATCGACAACTTGGCCGCGGCTACAATCAACGCTCCTTCTGTTGGATCGCCGATTACTCGCCAGACTCCTTTTTCCTCTTCAAGTCTAGCGTCATTACATAAGGAGGCCACTTGGAGCATGAATTTGATGTCTCGGCTGTCAGGAACAGCTACTCCCTCTTTGAGGAATTCACCTCGAGGCTCATACCCAGTCCCCGTAACGTGGACAGTCTCATTGTTCAGGAATAGTTCACGAACTGTCATCTCACCTTTCGTCAACGTTCCCGTCTTGTCCACGCATATCACTGTAGTGCAACCGAGTGTTTCGACTGCTGGAAGTTTTCTCACTATTGAATTTCGCTTCGCCATTCGTTGTACTCCAATCGCCAGAGCCCCTGTAACCACTGCTGGAAGAGCTTCGGGAACCGCAGCGACAGCTAGACTTACCCCCCAGAGGAACATCTCTAGGTATCCGTACCCCTGTACAAGGCCTAGAAGTGAAACCGCAGCGACAACGATGATGCACACTATTCCAAGCCACTTCCCAACATATTCCAACCGAGTCTGCAAAGGCGTTCTCGCTTCCTCAGCGGACTCGATCATTCCCGCGATTTTTCCGAATTCAGTACTCATACCGGTCGAGACGACTGCAGCTATAGCGCGTCCGTAGGTAACAATAGTACCGCTGAAAACCACATTACTCCGGTCTGCGATCGATACTTCGCTGTCGATGACTCTCGAGTGCTTTTCTACTGGGATCGATTCGCCGGTCAAGGATGCCTCGTCTACCTTTAGATTACGCGCCTCAATTATCCTCGCATCAGCTGGAATCTTGTCGCCTACTGTTAAGGAGATGATGTCTCCGGGAACTAGATCTCTAGAAGGGATCTCTTTCTCCTTGCCGCTCCTTCTGACAGTGGCTAAAGGCGCTGCCATCTTTTTTAAAGCCTCTAACGCTCGTTCAGCCCGATATTCCTGAATGAAACCGAGAACAGCTATCGCAATAACAATAGCTAAGATGACGATCGCGTCAACAGCTTCTCCGATGGCCGCCGAGACGAGAGCTGCGACTATGAGTATGACAACCAAGAACTCCTTGAATTGACCTACAAAAATCTTCAAAGGAGATATTCTTCTACCCTTTCTAAGCTCATTTGGACCTGACTTTTCAAGTCTAGCTCTGGCCTCATCGTCCGTCAAGCCGTTGAGACTCGATTCTAAGGACTGCAACACTTCTTGCGTATTCATTGCATGCCATCGCTGCTGATCCATAATTCTGGTCATTCTTCCATCCGTGACTGCTACGCTTCTGACGAGAATGGTTGTTTGAAGGGGATTATTTATGCTTCTGTTGGACTCACCTGCATATGCTTAAATAGCTGCTGTTGCGTCTCACTGCTTCTCGCGGCGGTTAACCTGCTGGGGTCAGTCCATGTAGGGAGGAGAGAGTTATGACAGAAGAAAGTGAACAGGCTCTGAAGAGAGAGGTTGGATGGTACGGCTCCTTCAGCATGGGGTACGCCGACGTTGGCGCCGACATTTACGTAGCTATTGGCCTCGTTGCCTTTTATGCGGCTGGGGCTTCTCCTCTCGCTTTCGCGATCGCCTCCATCACCTACATTTGTACGGGGCTGGCTTATGCAGAGCTTGCAACAGCTTATCCTTATGCGGGTGGCGCACATGTCTACGCGATGAAGGCGTCCAACGACCTTGTAGGGTTCATTGCAGGTTGGGCTGTGATGCTTGATTATACAGTGGACATAGCTCTGTTTTCAATAGCTACGGCGGGGTATGTTAGCCACTTTGCTCCTTGGCTGAAAAACGCGGAATTTTCAATTGCACTTCTCGGTTGGCAATTAACATTCCGCTATATCGGTCTACTTGCTTTCATCCTTGTTGGAATCCTGCTGTTTCTCAATCTTA
>Ga0209725_1000734_pt1 | contig 19311 bp, 20 predicted proteins | sample I18A1metaG_FD_184145 | JGI IMG/M metagenome (GOLD analysis project Ga0209725, IMG submission 184145) | Lake sediment bacterial and archeal communities from Gulf of Boni, Indonesia to study Microbial Dark Matter (Phase II) - ​I18A1 metaG... | ecosystem: Environmental > Aquatic > Freshwater > Lake... | reverse complement strand
GTCTACTTCTTAATTCATCGCTATCTTGCGAAAGCGGCCACGTAGAAGGGGCGCAAATGGAGATCATCAGAGACATCTTCCAGCACGTCCCCCTGGCCTTCGTCATTGCTTGGTGGGCGATCGGCGCGATCTCACTGTTTCTGTTCATCATGGGTATCAGGAGACATGTTCGTGCATGGAAGGAGGGAAAACCGGAGCAGATCTCAGGCAACGCGCTCTCAAGGTTCCGACGACTCGTCTTCGTCGGCATCGCACAAGCCAAAGTCATCAACAAGAAATACAATGGCGCCACACACGCGCTCATCTCGATCATCGGCCTCCTACTGCTACTCGGAATGTTCTTCCCTGTTCTTGAGGCGATTGTAGGTTACCTTGCCTTGCTCTTTGGCCTAGGATTGATTCTGCTAGAATACAAACGCCTCAGAACCACTGGCCCTCCTCTTGAGACGGCCTGGGAAGATTCCTTCGTGTACGGCGTCATAGTCGCCATGGCCGCCTCCGGATTCCTCATGATGGGAGTCAATACGTGGGCCTGGCCATCTCCGGTCGGTAGTGTGCTCACACCGCTCCTTGAACCACTGGGGCCGAAGGTGCTTGTGGAATTGTATCCGAGCCTGTGGCTGATTCATTCTGCCTTGGTCTTCTCGCTCATCGCATACATACCGAACTCGCGGCTTGTACACCTGATCACATCACCGCTGAACGCGTACTATGCCCCAATCACCGTGAAAGGGGAGCTGACAACACCGTTCGATCTCAAACAGATGATGGAAACCGGAAACTTCGACGTGAAGGTAGGAGCGGCAGAGATCAATGACTTCACGTGGCGCCAGAAACTGAGCTTCGATGCTTGCACATACTGTGTGCGTTGTACAGACACCTGCCCAGCAATGGCAAGCGGGACGAAACTCTCACCGATGCACCTCATACTGAAACTCAAGAACTACGAGCTTCAATATCCCAGCACAGATGGGCGTCTTCATGGAGACACAGTAGATCCAGAGGAGCTCTGGGCTTGCACAACTTGCCGGGCGTGCGTTCAAGAATGCCCGGTTCTGATTCAGCATGTTGAAGCCATCTATGATATGCGTAGGCACTTGATGGCTGAAGGCAAAGTGGACAAGAAGAAGAGAGATCTCCTGACCTTCCTATCAACGGTTGGCAACGTGTACGGGCTTCCCAGCGCCGATCGGACAAAATGGGCGGAAGGACTCGATGTCAAGCTGTGGGGTGAAGAACCCAACCAAGAATTCTTGTACTGGGTCGGATGCGCTGGCTCCTATGACACAAGGAACCAGATGGTCTCCCGTGCCCTCGTCAAGATCATGAAGACAGCCCAGATCAGTTTCGGTATTCTGGGAAACGATGAGAAATGTAACTGTGAAGTCGCACGTAGAGTTGGAGAAGAGGGAAGATTCCAACAAGCAGCGATCGAATTGAGCGAGATGATGAACAAACGGGGAGTGAAGAAAATCGTGACCCAATGTCCTCATTGCTACAACACGTTCAAGAATGAATACCCGAGATTCGGCGGCAAGTTCGAAGTCGTGCATCACTCACAGTTAATCACCAAACTACTTCGCGAAGGAAAGCTCAAGTTGAAGGAAGGGGGAGAGAGGACCATCACATTCCACGACCCTTGCTATCTCGGCAGATACAACGACGAGTTCGAAGCGCCACGCGTAATCATTCGGACAGTCTCGCCTGGGAAACTGGTGGAGCTGCCTAGATCGCGTACAAAGAGTTTCTGCTGTGGGGGCGGCGGAGGAAACACATGGTACACCGTAGAGGCCAAGAAGAAGTGCAGCGTCGTAAGGATGGAGGAAGCTAAACAGTTGGCTCCCAACGTTCTTGCGGCTGCCTGCCCATACTGCATCTCGATGTTTGAAGACGCAACCAAGATTCTTGGAACGTCCGAGAGCATGCTAGTCAAAGACATCGCCGAACTCGTCGCGGAAGCGCTGGAATAGTCAAAATCTTAAACTCAAACGTGTGATAGGTGCGAGCCCGCGCGGTCGAATGGTAGCTATGCCGAACATAGTTGTGCTCGCAAAACAGGTGTTCTACACACAAGACTTGCGAATTGACCGGGCCAACAAGAAGATCAGCACCGAAGGAGTGGCCCGTGTTATCAGCGAGTCCGATAAGAACGCGATCGAAGAGGCGGTCAGGCTGAAGGAGAAGCATGGCGGAAAGATCACTGTACTCACTATGGGGCCAGCCCAAGCGAAGGAGGCGCTCCGTGAAGCCATCGCCATGGGAGCAGACGAAGGCTACATGCTGACAGGCCCAGAGTTTGAAAACTCAGACGCCCACGCAACAGCTGTCGCGCTGTCGGCAGCCATCAAAAAGATCGGACAGTTCGACATGATATTATGCGGCGAGACCTCCGAAGACCAGTACTCCTTCCAGGTCGGCCCCAGAACAGCGGAGAACCTGAACCTACCTCAGATTACCTACGCAGTCAAGATTGCGCTGCAGCAGACCAAAGTTGTCGTGGATAGAAACCTCGAGGACTGCTACGAAACCGTCGAATCGAACCTACCCGTGTTCATCACGGTCTCGCGAGAGATCAATGAACCGAGGCTTCCTACACTCATGGCCATCATGGCCGCCTCGAAGAAACCCATGATCGCATGGACGATCAGTGACATAGGACTGAAACCGAGCGAGGTAGGTCGAGATGGCTCATTCACGGAGCCCCTGAGAACCGCGGTGGCTGCCGGAGAAAGGAAGAGAATAGTGATACAGGGTGAACTCATGGAAGCCGCAGAAAAGCTTGCCAGTACCCTGGCAGGCGAGGGAGTAGTGAAGGTCACCTGACAAACGATGAGAAATATGAGGGAGTCTGGATTTTCTCCGAATCCTCGGCGGCAGCTAGAGAGCTACTCTCCAAGGGACGCGACCTCTCAGGAAAACTCGGGACAACCCTGGCGGCCATCGTACCTGATGAAGATGTCTCAGAAACAAGCAAAGACCTCATCGCCTACGGTGCGGACAAAGTCTACGCCGTTCAGGAGCCATCATTGAAGACCTTTCAGGTCCATCCCTACGTGGATCTGCTGGCCGAGATGGCTCAGACTCACCGGCCAGACGTGGTTCTCATTGGGGCAACTCGAAGTGGGCTCGAACTCGCTCCTAGACTCGCGGAACGCCTCAAGACCGGCTGTTGTACAGAATGCTCGAAACTCGACGTTGACATTCTGAAGAAATGGGTGATTGCTGACCGGCTGATACTTGGAGGCAACATGACCGAGACGCTGATCATCCGACGTAAGCCGCAGATCTTCACAGTTCCCAAAGGAGTGTTTCAACCGCTTGGCAAGGACGAAAGTCGAACTGGAGAAATCATCCGAGTTCAACCAAAGATAGGCGAATCTCCCGTCAAAGTGCTCGAGCGAAAACCAAAGCAGTTTGCGGGTGTCAGGATTACCGAAGCTGAGGTCATCGTCTCGTTTGGGCGTGGACTCAAGAAGAAGGAGGACATCCCTCTCATCGAAGAGCTCGCGAAGACAATTAATGGCGTCGTCGGTTGCTCCCGCCCGATCGCTGAAGACCTGAAGTGGCTTCCAATAGATCAGTACGTTGGACTGTCTGGTCAGAAGGTGGCGCCGAAACTTTACGTCGCGTGCGGCATCTCTGGCCAGATACAGCACATCACGGGGATACAAAACGCGCGCATCGTCGTGTCAGTAAACACAGACCCGAAGGCTCCCATCTTCGAATATACCGACTACGGAATCGTCGGAGACCTCTACAAAGTGGTCCCGGCTATGACAGAAGCCTTTCGCCGACTCTCCGGCAGATAGATGACAACAACTACGTAATTCTTTTGCTAAGAAGAAAAGTGCACTTCAATACTCACTAGCTGATCTTCGGACCTAGCAGCGATTTCTTTCGGCAACGCCAGCGCATCGACCCAACGCCTCCTATCAAGGGTCGGAGGATGAATTCATCAAGTCATTGGGAGTCTAAGTAGGCAGTCGGACGACTTCATTACGTCGCAGCGGCGTGCTATTTAGAGGGACCACATCGCTAGCGCGCGCGGTCGCTTGAAGCACATGCGCCGCTATTTGTGCGAGACCATAACAGATGTACTGTCCTATTCTTACGGGCAGATCTGTTGTGAATGCAGACCTACGCGTTTGATCGCTTGGGGCGGACTTGTTCAGAATCTGCGATGAATGGAAGCGAAAGGATTGTAGAGTAGAGTAGGCTAATTGTCAACCTGGGATCGAGCGCCAGCCGGGCTAGGGTTCTGCCCTGCCTGTCTATGTCATCAGCGCTGCTCAGAATGGTCGCAACGTCGAGAATCCGTGCGACGGAAAAGATCTTCTCTAACTGGCGATCTGGCAGCCTGAAGAGCATGCTCCTGATGCGTCGCATCGCGCTGAGGTCGCCGCCAATCTCCTCCTTCCATCGTCTTTCGTAGTTTGAGAGGAAGGACTCGGAAGAGTCTCCCACTGTGGATGCTTGGTGTGCGACCTCGCCTGCTATTTTTCCGCAGATGAGGCTGAACACGATTCCTCCTCCGGTCGTGGGCTTCACCTGCTGCGCGGAGTCACCCGAAACCAACATTCCAGGGTAGAATGTCTTCACGATCGGCCCTCCGAGAGGTATCGGATGGAAAGATGCGTCATGTCCTGAAACACTCTGCAGTTTTCGTGATGCATCTGGATGTTTCTTCATGAATCGCTCGAGGAGAGCGCGCACGTTTCCTTCACGCGCAGCCAAACCGACCTTGGCAGACCCATCTCGCCACGGTATTATCCACGCAAAGAACCCAGGGGCATATTTCGATCCCAAGTAGACTTCGACCATGTCGTAATCCAAGTCACTCACATGGTCGGCGTGAACCTGAGCAGAGTTGACCCACATCAAGTTGCGACGTTTAGTGAGAGGTCGCTGGGGTACCAGTCTAGGCGCGACCCCTTCGCAGTCGACCAGGACTCTGCAGTTGATCGTCTTGGATCCGCTGTCGGTTGAGACTCGCACTTGGACCGGCCCAGACTCAGATTTGTGCGCTGAGGCTGCTCGACAATTGAGCAGGATTTCTGCTCCCTCTCTTTCGGCTCTAGCTGCTAGATGCTCATCGAAGGCACGGCGATCGAGAACCCACGTGATCGGAGTCCGACGCTCAAGTCGGAGGACTTGCCCTGACGGCGAATGGAAGATCGCCCCCCGAATTTGGTTCTTGATAATATTATCTGACAACGGAACGCCAAGGCGCTTCATGCTCTTGATGCCTACGTGGCCAGAGCAGTGCGACGGGACCCCCACTCGATCGTGTTCTTCAAGGACAATAACTTTGGACCCCATGGAAGTTGCAGTTTCAGCTACCGTGGCCCCGGCTACGCCGCAGCCGACAACAATGATGTCAGTGGTAGATTTCACGGAATATGCATGCCTCGGTGAGGTGCAGCCTCCTCGCTCGGGAGAGAAACCTGGACGTTGGTTCCGAGGCTGATTCGGGTAGATAAGGCTCATGAACGCTTGTTTAGTATGCCCAACTACGCCTGCTTGACCGGCACCAGCTCTACTCGCCTCTTCCCTTTCATGAGGCGTGTGACCCTGACCTGACCGTTGAGTTCGAGCCTGAGGAGGGCGCTGTTGAGTTCGCGGAAGCTCAGCTCGCCGTAGATGTCTTTGACCTCGTCCAGCAGATCATCGTCGGTGAGCGGCCCTTTACGCTGGAGGGTTTCAACGACCGCCAGGTTGAGGGGACGGGGCCCCCAGACCTTGTTCATCTAGCTTTCCCGCGGATCCCCTAAACGATCGCCGTAGGCGCGGCGGCTCTCTCCCTTCTGAAGCGCTTGGAGAAGTTCTGATACCACGTGTCCATGTCGGCTGTGATGCTCGGTTTGATCTTATCCAGCGCCATTCTGAAGTCGTCAAGCCTGACCTCGTTTGCATGCGCATCCTGGCGAAGCGCGTTCATCCCCGCCTCTCTACAGAGCGCCTCCACGTCTGCACCGGAGTACCCGACCGCCATGCGGGACAGCTGGTCGAGGTCAACATCCTTTGAAAGCGGCATATTTCGGGTGTGAATCTTGAAGATTTCCTTGACGGATCTGGAGTCTGGGGCTGGCACATAGATCAGACGGTCGAACCTGCCAGGTCGAAGGACCGCTGGATCGAGGATGTCCGGCCTGTTCGTCGCAGCGATCACTACCACGTTTTGGAGTGATTCTATGCCGTCGAGTTCTGTGAGGAGCTGGCTGATTACTCGTTCGCTCGCTCCCGAGTCAGCATACCCTAATCCCCTTCTCGGAACGATTGCATCGAGCTCGTCGAAGAAGATTATTGCCGGCGCGGCGGTCCTTCCTTTCCTGAATATCTCTCTGATTGCTTTCTCGGACTCGCCAACCCACTTGGAGAAGATCTCTGGACCCTTCACCGAGATGAAGTTCGCTTCCCCTTCGGTGGCGACGGCTCTTGCAAGCAGAGTCTTACCACACCCTGGCGGACCGAAGAGTAGTATGCCTCTTGGAGGCGTGATGCCCATCTTCTTGAAGGCCTCCGGCTTCTTCAGAGGCCACTCGACCGATTCGATCAGCTCACTCTTCACCTCGTCGAGTCCACCCACCTCATTCCAGCGCACCGAAGGGACCTCAACGTAGACTTCCCTCATTGCGGTCGGCGTAATCTCTCTATAGGCAGAGAGGAAGTCGTCCTCGCTCACAACCATCTTCTCCAATATTTCAGGCGGGACTCGCTCTTCTTCGAGGTTAATCTCCGGCATGTACCGTCGGAGCGCTTTCATCGCAGCCTCCCTTGAGAGCGAAGAGATGTCAGCTCCTGTGTAGCCGTGGGTGATGTCTGAGAGACGTTTGAGATCAACATCTTCAGCAAGCGGCATGTTCCTAGTGTGGATTTGAACGATCTCGTAGCGACCCCGCTTGTCGGGGACGCCGATCTCGATCTCTCGATCAAATCTTCCAGGTCGTCTGAGCGCGGGGTCGATCGCGTTAGGCCTGTTGGTCGCGCCGATGACTATGATGTTGCCTCTAGTCCCCATCCCATCCATGAGTGATAGAAGCTGAGCGACTACACGTCTTTCGACCTCACCGGTAACTTCTTCACGCTTCGGAGCGATCGCGTCCATCTCATCGATGAAGACTATGCTCGGTGCTGTCTCCTGGGCTTTCTGGAAGATCTCTCTAAGTCTGGCTTCTGATTCGCCGTAGAACTTCGACATTATCTCTGGCCCGGAGATCACGTAGAAGTTTGCGTCAGATTCGTTGGCGACGGCTTTCGCCAACAGGGTCTTTCCGCATCCTGGAGGGCCGTAGAGGAAGACCCCTCTCGGAGGTTCGATTCCGAGCCTCTGGAACAGTTCAGGGTGTCGGAGCGGCAGCTCGACCATCTCCCTGATGCGTTGAATCTCTTCGTGGAGGCCTCCGATGTCCTCGTACGTAACCATCGAGATGCCCTTCTTCTCAGGTGTTGGCTCGCTCAGAACCTGAACGTGACTCGTTTCGAGGATCTTTACAGGGCCGTGGGGTCTCGTTCTAGTGACGACGAGCGGGACAGCGCTGCCGAAGATCGAGAGAAGCGTCATGTCGCCTTCTACGAAAGGCATGTCCATGAATCTGCGCTTGACGAAACTGACGAATTCTTCGTCGACGCTCAGCCTAACGTCAGTGGGGGCGAAGATTATAGCCTGCGCCTCTTTCACGTCGGCCTTCTTGAGTGCGACGTATTCATTGAGCGCCACCCCGGCGTTCCTTCGAATGAGACCGTCCATTCGCACGATTTCTTCACCCTGATCCTCTGCGTATGCGGGCCATGCAACGGCGACCGTCATCTTCTTGCCTTGGATCTCAACGAAGTCGCCCGCGGTGATCCCTAGTTTCTGCATTGTGTCGTTGTCTATCCTAACCTTGCCGTGCCCGACATCCCTCTGCCGTGCATCGGCAACCCTCAACTGTATGTCCTTACCTACCATCTGTCTCCATTCCTTTGATCGTGATCGTCTTCGGGGCTGGGCCTTCAATTGCGCCCAGGTCCCGGAATCTGTTACTATGGGTAACGGCTCATGCATTTAAGTGTTACTTCTAGTAACACGCCTCAGGTTCGCCACACGTTGACGACCTGAATCTCGCCTACGTTCTCAACAGATTTTAGGGCCTCTTCGACCTTCTCCATTCTTCCTTCTTCCTCCGGCATGACGACCCTTGCAATCAATGCCACCAATCCAAATGCTATGGGCTCCTCGTCGAACCGTGCAACGGACGTCTGAGGTGGAAGCGCATTCTCGATCTTCTTTCTCAGTTCTCCGAGGTCGACCGTGGTTTCGGTGGGGAAGATCTTGATTTGTGCAACCACCTTTGCCAATTGCAGTCGCTCCTAAGGGCCTGTGAAGCCGCACTTTGCACACTTGTAGGGTCTTCCGAAGGTCCTGCACTTCTCGCAGCGCCATATTGTGACCTCGCCGCAGTTTGGACATGGAAAGCGTACGGCCCCTTCTCCAGGCATTATCGTTCTCGAACACCAAGTGCAGATTGGCATTCGCACTGTCTTGGTTTCGCTCACTCCCAACGCCCTCTTTTCCAACAGGGGAACGCCCGAGGTTTATTTATCCGTTGCTCGCTGCGGCTGGAAGACTTCACAGAGACTCGGTGACTCTGGCTTCAACGAATTGCCGCGATTCTCATGATCTTGTCGAACCGACAGATTCATTTCGCCCACTTGCAGGTTCCTATCACTGGGCAACCCAGCTCGCGCTCAAGAGAGTGGGTAGCGCGTTTGAGAATCGACACCGTCTGCGATCTAGGTAGCTTCAGACGGTTCATGATCGTAAGCACTTGCGATTCATTCATTCCTGACGAGTTTGTCGGCGACGAGAACGTCTTCCCCGAGAGAGCCTCGGATCAGGGCACGATGTATGTTGAGGCTGAAGACAAGGAGAGCCTCGAGCAGATCAGAGACATAAAATTCACGCGAGTCTCAAACGTTCTTGGCATCATATACAACTCGAAGAGCGGGCGCACTCATCTCAAGTGGCGACAATTCAAGGGCGACCTTGGGAGACTCGCTGGCGAGGCGAGCACGAACACGATCGTGAACCTGAGCATCGCCGGCGCGCTAAAGAGAGAATACGTCAAGAACTACGGTAAAGAGGAAGAGACTCCACACGCCGAGGAGATACAACAGTAATCCCCTGCTCAGCCAACTACCCAGCGCCAAAGTAGTTGCTCATTCTTCTCTGGAAGAAAGCTTCCCTGAAGATGTGGCTACTTTGCAACCACGCCTTACGTCGGATACTGAGCTGTGCCATAGCGAAGTCTAGTGCTGAGTGAAAGTTGTCAAATCCCGCCGGACTCTTAGAGAGAGCCGCTCGCACACTCTCTCTCACGTTCCAAACTCCAACTGGGAGGATATAGCCCGGGTGAATCTCTCTTAGAACTAGGGCAGCGCCCTGTCTCCTCTGCTTGAGGAGATGCTCTGCGATTGCAAGCCGGCAAGCGTAGTAGCATCCACCGATGCTTGCGTACGTTGTCCTGCCGTGATACCCTTCATAGTCACCCATCATCGCTGGATAGTCTCCACCTTCGTTCCACGCTGTCCCTGGGAACCAGGCTTCTATTGACTCGTAGCACCAGTTCTCAGGCATTAGCATCACGACGTATGTGTTGTCAATGTATCGGAATGTGTGGACTCGGAAGTCGTCGATCGTTGGGAAATGCTTGATTTCTTCAAGCAGCCGCTCTGAGACTACGCTGTCAACTGCGGTTATGCTCCAGCGTGTCGGAACGAGCCTCCTTCTCGATCCCACTCCAAGCATGCCCATGCTGAAAGCTCTCTGTATGCGCGTGACCAAGACGCCATCTTCATGCAAGAGGACTATTGCGTCAGCGGCCCTCAGATCTCGATCATAGTACGCCTTCTCTATTCGCCTGTCAGCCTTGATCCCCCATGCCCGAAAACTTCGAAGTGGGGCGGAAGGGCCGAACGGCTGGACCTCATCGCTCAGCGCGAGAACGCGCTCCGGTTTCTTTGAAAATTGAGCTTCTGATTCAGCAGGGCTATGGCTCAAGGTGAGTTCTTGAAGTCGGTCGATGATTCCGAACGGTTCCTGCGCGTCAAAGATGTTGACACGTGTCTTGCCTCTTATGAGCGAAAATCGCATATCGACGATCTCCTGGATCGTCTTGCCCAGCCAGGACTCAGGCGTGTCCAGCACTGTCGTGTCTCCGTGGAACGGAGGTACCATCGGACCAACAAGCACATGAGGATACCCGAACCCGCCCACGAACACACCTGGCGGCGTAGATCCGTCTATCTGCTCGGAGGCAACAAGGCTGCCATAACTGGCTATTGCTCTAGCCTTGGCTAGGAGAGGGCAAGAGATCTTGCCGCACAGCATTCTACCGCCTCTACACCGTATGCAAAGATCCGCGGAGGGCCCGCGAACTACCCTAAGATCTCTCAAAACGTCTTGCTCCCGTCCTATTCCGGTGGAGAGGAAATCATTGACCCAGAGTAGTTCAGAACTCAACAGTTACCAGCCCTAACAATTCTTGAATCTATTGGGACAGGGTGTTCTAAAGCGGGAGAGGCGGATGAAAATGACCTTCTCCAGGCTATTCAGAGGGGGCCGATCGTCAAGATGTTTACGTCTTCCTGTCGAGCTGGATGATTCCAAGCCCAGTCGATGGATACTCCCTTGTGTGTGCATGTTCTTGTCCTCAAAACGGTTTAATTGGTGATCGAGTAATCGCGATCCGGGAAAACAGCAATGTCTTGTGGATGTTGCGGACCCGGATACTGGTTCATGCCATATCCTCCTCTCCCGGCGAACCCGAGGATACACTGGTGCGGAAACCCTATGGTTTGGGTTCCGCAGATCGGACGATGGTACTGTACATGCTGCTGGAACTACGAAGGATATAACGCCTGGGGATTTTGGGAGTAGACATACCAGTTTCTGGACCAATGAGCCCGTGTACAGAGACCGTCTATGTAGCGTAGGCTATTGGTCGAAGAGAGAGGCGACGGCGTAATGAATCTGCATACAAGAAACGCTGTGAGAATAAGTCCCGAGCAGATTCCGCGGCTGGGTTTGATACTTCGTCGAATTGGCTTTGTGGATCCACTTTTTCAGGAATGGAGGCTTGGACAAAGATTTGGGCTCTCAAAGGCTCTGACGGGTCTATTGGAATGGCATGTGCGGGGATTTGCAGATGGGGCACTAGATTCAGAGGTCGAGATCTCACGCAAACGACTGCAGCATTTTGCCGCCAGACCGGGCTCATACTATTTACCGCTGCTGACGGTACTCAAGAGAAATGCCATTCCATTCAGTGCTGGAGGCAGAATTCCCCCCGACGCGAGCTACGTTTACCTACCCGAGCTGTTTGGAGAAATCGTTCCGATACGAGTCCCCGGTATCATGTACTGACGCCCTTCGCGCCTCCAAGATTGAGGGTATTCGTAACAGCCTTTACAGGGTTCAAAGGAAACTTGGATCGAGGCCACTGTTTTGGGAGTAGACCTCAGCGACGTTCTACTGAAACGCAAGATCCTACTGGACGACCTGTCAGGTAAGAGCCTAGCTGTCGACGCGTACAACACACTCTATCAGTTCTTGGCCATAATCAGGCAGCCCGATGGTACGCCTCTGATGGACAAACAAGGGAGAGTTACGAGTCACCTCAGCGGCATCCTCTACAGGACGGCCAACTTAGCCGAAAAGGGAATTCTAGTCGCATATGTTTTCGACGGTCAGCCTCCGGAACTGAAAGAGATAGAGATCAAACGCCGAAGAAAGGTCAGGGAAGAGGCTGCCGTGAAGTATGAGACCGCACTGAAGGCCGGGAAAATCGAGGATGCTAGAAAGTACGCGCAGGCCACAGCGACCCTGAAGGAGCTCATGGTCCAGGACTCGAAGAGGCTACTGGAAGGTCTCGGAATCCCTTGGGTACAAGCACCCTCAGAAGGCGAGGCGCAGGCAGCCCATATGGCTGCCAAAGGTGACGTATGGGCCGCAGCATCGCAAGATCATGATTCGCTGCTGTTTGGGGCGCCTCGCATGGTTAGGAACCTCACGATCTCCGGAAAGAGGAAACTCCCAAGGCGACAAGCATACGTCGAGGTTGAACCCGAAGTGGTCGATCTCAACGAAATCCTCGCAGACCTAGGTCTGACACGTGAGCAACTGGTGGATGTCGGCATACTCATCGGAACGGACTACAATCCCGATGGCCTCAAAGGAATCGGTCCCAAGACCGCACTGAGATTGGTGAAAGAGTTCGGAACCCTCAAAGTGATCATAGATCGGACTCCCGATCTTGATCTTCCAGAGAACGTTGACAGGATCAGAGAGTTCTTCCTGAAGCCGGACGTAAGGTCCGACTACACTCTCACCTGGAAGAAGCCAAACGTGGAAGAGGTCGTGAATTTCCTCTGCAAAGAGCGGGACTTCAGTGAGGACCGTGTGAGAAAGGCTCTCGAGAGGATGGAGGCAGGCCTGGCAAGGCCCACTACGAAACCTACACTTGAGCGGTATTTCGGCTAGCGGCCTGTCTTTCCCTGACCTCTCGGAGCACCGGCATTCTCTCAATCATCTCGGGAGTGATTTTACTCCAGATGATGCCAGTGGGTCGAGGTCTCCTAGAGCCGATCGGTAGCACGCGTGTCGGAGTCACTATGTAGTCAACGGAGAGATCGTGGTCTTCAAGGGGAACGGACTCAACAATCTGTGAATCATGTACAGTCGTTACTATTAGAGTTGAGCGGCTAACTAGCTGCAGTTCGCGCAGAATTGCGTACTCCATTTCACTGTATCCCTCACCCTTTCCTATCCTGCCTCCGTCCTTCGCGACCGCAACTGAGCTGACGACCGCTAGATCGATGGGAGGAAGCTTGCCGAGCCGAGTCTTCTTTCCAAGCATGAATGCGCCACGAATGCTTGACGCAAATCTGAGCCGATCTCTCGGCACGGTTTCATCCAGAAGAATGAAGCCGTTCCGAAGCCGCGGGGTAGGCATGAGGAGAAGCTTTCCATGTGATAGCACCTCGAACCTGACCTGTCTTTGCGGAGAGTCAGGGTTCACCTTCACTGTCTCTGCATCCTGAAATTCCTTCATGGCCGCGACCTTCCTGCCAGCTTCTTCCGCGCCAAGAAAGTTAGGGATGCGGTGAAAGACCGGACGAGGAAAACTCGCAATGTTCCGTTCTTCAAGCAGCCTCCAAATTTGATTCCTGATGAGCGTCTTGCCGCGCAAAGCTGAGGCAAACTCCTTGGAAGTCAACGTCTCTCACCTGAACCGAGCTGCGTGGTTCTGCATGAGAGTGCCGCGCCTTTGTTGCATCACTTCCACCCGAGTTTTCCTTTCAGTGGAACAAAGGCGACTCCACCTAGGTTTTCCCGGCTTATGCTTCCGTCGTCAGACTTCCTGACACGAAACAGTTCTTGGAAAAAGTGCGGTGTTCCTACCGGCACCAGTAGTATGCCACCGGGCCCGAGCTGCTCAGTTAGTGGGGCAGGAATATCTGGCGCCGCGCTCGTTACGATTATCACGTCATAGGGAGCATGCTCTGAGAGACCGACGGACGCATCTCCGTGAATTACGGTGACCCTCTTCGCGTACCCCGCCTTCTCCACGTTCACTCTGGCGAACTCCGCCAGGTCCTTGATTATCTCTACCGTCCAGACGTGCCCCCACTTCGCTTCCGGTTGATCAGTGGGAGCGACGACTTCAGCGTAGACACAGCTCATATACCCGCAGCCGCCACCCACCTCGAGTACCTTCTGACCAACCTTCATCTCCGCATATTCGCAGAACATCGCAGTCATGTGCAGAGCGCTTGTTGTCTGTCCACATCCAATAGGGAGCGGTGAATCGACATGGGCGTAGGGCATCTCCTCCGGTCGAAGGAATAACTCACGCGGGACTGTCAACATTGCTCGGACGATACGACTGTCGTGTAGGATCCCTTCGGATCGGAGCGCTTCGACAACTCTTCTCCGCTTCTCAGAGAAGTCCATCAAACCTGGCGCCCGATCCACATAGCGGCTACAGTGGGCGTCGATAAAAGCCTTAGAATCCATCGTGTCACCTGCAAGAAGCGAAGCGCACATGCGAATGGTTGAGCTGCTCCAGGCGTCAGGACATCCCAAGATAAGGGCAAATCACAGGACGACGCTTGAAATCACGAAGCAGACGCATCTCACGGAGAGGGGAGACTGCATAGTTGCCACTGGTGCCTCGAAAGGAGCAGCTGATCTTTCGCGGGAATTCTCGAAACTGATGAAGAACAACAGCACGCATGTGACACTCACAATCAAGGTGGGACACAAAAGCGAGACTATCACTGGGCGAGGAGATAGCCGACTCATGTTGACTCACCCTACTGACCTGGTTGCGCGCAAGAGCAACTGTGTCTGCACTAGAACCTTCATGGTTAGGGCCGACAGGTCAGCTTCGGATCTGAGCCGTGAGTTCATCAAGGCTCTTCGTGATCCGTCCTCAAGGATCACGATTGAGATCACCGCCGAACTCCAAGACGCGTAGCTGTTTCTAGCTCACGAGAGCATCTACTGCAACTTGAACTCGATACGGAGCGATTGCTTTTACAACTCTCGTCGCCAAGATCGATTCCATCTTTCGGCCTGATGCCTCTATGCGCTCCTTGAACTTTGCCGAAGCAGCTTCCTTAGGATTCGTGGCGGATTCGAATGAGTAGAAGTGGATGACGCCTCCTTTTTCCTTGAGGCTTGAGCACGCTACATCAACGAAGTCCGAGGCTTTGCCTGGAAGATTCATGATTACTCTGTCGGCTGTTCTGAGGAGACTAGATCTGATGACCTCTCGAGAGTCTCCCATCATAGGCTTGACATTTGTGAGAACCCTATTGGTGAGTATGTTCGATACCAGGAACTTGAACGCGGAAGGGCTCAGCTCGATAGCGTACACCATGGACTCAGGCTGCGTCTTGGCTATCAGGATTGAATACGGTCCTACGCCGGCGAACATGTCGACCACAGTTTCGCCGGGCTGAACCTGCGAGGCAACACGCAAACGTTCATGGCTGAGCCGGGGGCTAAAGAACACAGTTCTGACATCTAGCTCGAACGTGCATCCATGTTCTTTGTAGCGTGTCACAGGGTTATCATCGCCCGCAATCAATCTCAGCTCTCTGACCCTGTAGTCAGATGAGAAGATACCGGCCTTCGCCATCACCGTCCGGACGCTCGGGGAAGTCTCTAAGATGGCATTGCCGACCAATTCCTCGTATGGAGCAAGCTCACTCGGCAGCTCAACGACTGCAATGTGGCCGATGATATCGAGCGATTTGGGAACAACCGTAAGCAAATGAGGAGGCAGCCGGTTCTCGAGCGCCTCGATCAGGGTTCGATGCGTTGGCCCCCTTTCGACGAACTCTCGCTCCTCAATCCTGAAGGGGCCCAAGGCAAGCGACAGATGCTTTGATTCTGACTCATCGGGTCGACGTAGCAGCGGGATACAAAGCCCCTCGTCTCTCAAGGAGACTCCTAGAGAACTATCAATCAGATGCATGTTGCGACCTAAGTCGATGGCTGCTTGCCCCTTGCTTAGGGCGACGACGATGGCAAGAGCCTTTGCCATACGCACCTTCTCCCGCACATATCTGAGTTGTTTGTGCGCCAATTTCAACCTTGAAACCGAGATGGACACCAAACCCGCCGTGCTCAAATAGCCCGTGATCCTGCCGCAAGAGATGAAACAGGACGAGGCATGACCCATTGAGAAGGCAAAGACGAGCGAATACGAGCCAAAGTCAGCGCAGCCGTCCGCGCAAGAAGCACGCGACAACGCTAAATATCGTTACTGATTCCACATCCGTGTTCGGAGAGAGTTTCATGGTCAAGTGGCGTCGCCGAGAAGAAGTCCTAGGGAAGGAGATAATCGACGGCGAGGCGAAGAAGGTAGGGACAGTAAAGGATCTTGCCTGGTCCAATGAGGGTAAACTGGCGATAGTCGTTGAGACAGGCAGAGAGGAGGAATCCTACCTGCCCTTTGACCAGGTTGAGAAGATCGGAGACGTGGTCTTCATAAAAGCCTCAGGGTCCCTGGAATCCGTCCCAATGAAGACCTGCCCAGTCTGCAAGCACAAGAATCTGATTGATGCCAAATTCTGCCAAAAATGCGGCAAGACCCTGGAAGAGAGGAAGTAGAGAATCGAACGTGTAGTCTGGATTCTAGCGCGGGACCCTGCGTCGTGAGGCCTCAGACCGTATGGCGCATGTGACGGCTATGTACCGATAGCGGAACACTAATATACCGAAGCCCATGCCGGTTGAATCGGGGAAAAATCGTGAATTACACAAACACTTCAGCATTGACCGCAGGTGCAGCAATGGCGCACAACATGCGACCGACGCTAGTTCAGGCTGTTCACTACGGGCTACTGGCACTTGGCGAGATTCCGAGGCAAGTCATCTACAATCGTATCCGGTCAAGCTACGGCATTGGACCTGAGGAGATCCCCGAGAAGCTTGAGAGCTTCCAGAGGGCGCTCCGAGAATTGCTTGGCACGAGCGCCAAGGTCATGGAGAAGCTGATCGCCAAGAATTTCTACAGCAGGCTCGGCCTGAACTTCAAGGAGCATAAAGACTGGACACTAGTGGACTATGTCAGTCATACCACCAGACCCGACCGAAGCCCTTCTTTCGACTCGTCAAGAATCGCGCCAATAGTTTCTCCCACTTGCTGTAGGGTGACAACTGAAACTAGCTGTCCTGGAACTCGCGACCGATTCGAGTCTGGCGGTACTCGAATCAGCGATCTCGTGCCAGTCGCACTGCGAAAGCGCGCTGGAACACCAACCTCATTGACGTACAATTTTCCCACCATGACCGCTTGGCTCTGGCGAGGACCCCGATGATCGATGCAACTTCGAAGCAACGAGGAAGAATCAGCCCAGCCCGACATCGACCCGCGTGGATCGTGACTCCCTAGCTTCCCCGGAGTCACGATCCCCTCCACCATTTCTTTGTCCAGACCTGCCTCCGTTCGCAGGCCTTGCTCCGCCTCAGATGGATTCTCTTAAGTGTGCGGCCCTTACCGTACTTGGGCAGTGGTTCTGGGAGGTTCCGACGTGTCCTCTGACATTTGGCAGGCTAGGATTGATCTTTGCGTTGAGAAGGAATCAAAGGAATATTGGATAATGCTGAGACTTCGGAATGACTCTGGCGACGAGAAGAAGCACATGAGTATCCTCCTCCCAAAGGCCGCGCTCGCCGAAGCTCTGGAGCGAGCTTCAAGTTTTGAAGAGAAAGGCCTACATGAGCGGCTGAGGGAGCGTGCCGACTTGCCGGAAACGCGAGGCGGCTAGCTCATTTGTTTGTGGTTGAGGTAGTGTTTTCGACTACACTATTGTGGCAGCGACCGCTCCCGTTCTGCGCAGTAGAGTCGATGCGATTTGCTGATAGCTCAGATATCGGACCTGCACTGCGGGCGTGAGTTTCAGCCGCCAGTCTTCGAGCAGGCTGCTCGGGAGATCAATTCACTCGACCCCGACGTGATTGTGGTCACGGGAGATCTAACAGATAACGGCCTCTTGGCCCAGTATCGTGAGGCCAAGAGAAGGCTGGATAGCCTGGACTGCAAGAACTTGGTCGTGACGAGTGGAAATCATGACTACCGCTCTACTGGATACCTGCTCTTCAAGCAGGCCTTCAGATTCAGAAGAACAATGACGATCGCTGACATCGCGATAATCGTCGTAGGCACAGCTAGACCAGAGAGGGACGAAGGAGAGATAGGGCACCGTCAGGTCGTTTGGCTCCAACAGAACCTTAAGAGATACAGGCGAAAGCGCAGGGTCGTCATCATGCACCATCACCTGGTTCAAGTCCCCGACACTGGACCCGATACTATTCCTATCGTAGACGCAGGCGATACCCTACGAGCTCTCATCAGATCCAACGCCGAGCTTGTCCTTGGCGGGCACAGACATAGACCTTGGATGTGGAACGTTCGGAATCTCACGATACTCCACGCGGGAAGCGTCTCCTCCGAGCGTCTGAGAGGATTCTTCCACAATTCATACAACACAATCGAAGTCAGCAAAGATGAGATCGAGGCCAAACTGAAAGTCGTCGGCGGAAGATCCACGAGTTTCAAGGAAGTCTTGGAAAAACCAATCGGAGTAAAAGTCTAGCTTCGCGTTGGCTGCAAGTCCGGCTCTATATGGACCAAGACTCTTGAGGCCCCCTCTATCTGCATGCGCAAAACCTCCTCAATTCGTGTGGAGATTTCGTGAGCCTCAGAAACTGCCAGACTCGCATCGAGAACACACGTGACAGTCAGATGAAGCCCATCTTCAGTGCTGTGAACTGCAATGTCGCGGCAACTCCTTATACCAGGCACTCCTGAAGCTGCCTGCCTAATAGCACTTAAAATCCGTTGAGATTCCAATGTCACATCCGCACTGGTCAGGGGCATCTCTTCCGCCGATTCTATGTGTGTCACGACCTCCGCAACCTCTCGAATGTTCGTTTTGATCGCTGACTCGAGTTTGCTTGCAATTCCATGGGCGGTTTCCAAGGTAGCATCCGGATCGGCCTCAAGATGCATCTCAACGTGAAGACCGTCGTCCGCGTCATGAACCTCGATGTTGTGAAGCCCCCTTATCCCCTGAATTTGAATCGCAAGCTTCCTGACCTTCTCCGCCAATCCAGTCTCCGGTTTCGCTACAGGCTGAGTCTTTACTACAATGTCGCTGTTGGGTTCAAGTTTCCGGATGGCCCGCTCGACTTCGACTGCAATCGCGTTTACCCTCTCAAAACTCGTTGAGTGGTCGACCAAAACCTCCAAGTCAACGAAGGTCTGTGTCCCTGATGGCCTCACCCTCACCCGACCGCACGATTGAACCCCCGGGATTCTTGAGACTTCCGCGCGGATAGTTTCAGCCAGCCCCTCGGGAGCCCTGTCTAAGAGTACGAGTACTGTTCTTCTGGCGAGCCGCAAGCTCAGCACAATCACGACCACGACTACGCCCAAGGCTGCTAGTGGATCTGCCACACGGTAGCCGAGAGTTACAAAGAGAAGCCCGACAATGACCGTGAGAGAACTCAAGATATCAGTGCTGAAGTGAAGAGCATCGGCTTCGAGGGCTTGGCTGCGGTACTTTTTCGCAACTCGGTACAAAGCACGAGACCTCGAAAAGTCTAGCATGATCGAAATGATCATGACCGTGAAGCCGGCCAAGCTTGCTTCCACATGTGCTTCTCTGAAGAACAAGCGCTGTATCGCTTCGTAAGTTATCCAAGCGCAAGTCGCGAGTAGAAGCAGTGTCTCCACCAATGCCGAGATGCTTTCA
>Ga0209725_1000733_pt1 | contig 19358 bp, 24 predicted proteins | sample I18A1metaG_FD_184145 | JGI IMG/M metagenome (GOLD analysis project Ga0209725, IMG submission 184145) | Lake sediment bacterial and archeal communities from Gulf of Boni, Indonesia to study Microbial Dark Matter (Phase II) - ​I18A1 metaG... | ecosystem: Environmental > Aquatic > Freshwater > Lake... | reverse complement strand
TGATCCGCCCAGGACGGAGGGCCCTGATATCTCGTCTCGCTAGCTCAACCGCGTTCTCAACCGTCTTGACATCTCGCCAGTCGAAAGGCTCAGGCTCAAATCGTTTCGTCATCAAGCGTGCGTAGCAGTACTTGCAGTTATGAGCGCAGCCATGGTAGATATTGGCGTTGTAATCCGTCCACTCGACTCCGGACCTTCTGATCAGAGTCTTACGCCTAATAGCCACGGCTCTTCTTCTCCAACTCACGTTTCGCCTCATAGTAGTTTAGGGAGACGTCGATCTCTTCGCTGTCAAGGCCACTGGTCCAAGCCTTCTCAATGAGCAACGCCAGCTCGAAGACGCCGAGTTTCACTCGTTTCATCTGTTTCTTCTGGTACTCGAGGAATCGCTGTATAACCTTCATCCGGTCCCGGGAGAAGAGGAATTTGGGCCAGCTCATGGCCTACTCTAAGCCTCGCTTTCGTCTGATAGTTCTCCAAGCCTTCTTTGCTGCTTCCGATCTCGAACTGGATCTCGCAGTCCCGATCTTCTGGGATCCCTTTAACCTCACCAATTCCCAAACTGGAATCGGTTTTCCATCTCTAACAAAAACAGGTTTTATCCGGGCTTCATCTCGCCCGGCCATCCTCAACAAAAGGGGCTTCACAGGTCCCAACTTTAACGGTTAGGCGCTGGGAAACAAAAAAAAGCTTGAGGCGCCCGAAACTATTCCATTTTATTTTCGCTACAGCCCTGAGCTGGAATAGTCCTTGATTCTTCTCGGTTTCCATTCCCAGTAGGCTTTCCTCTCGCTTGGGCTCAGCTCCGTAGTAGGGAAGGGTTCAGCACGCTTGAAGTCTAGGCATGTACTCGTAAGAAGGACTTGCTTCCAGTGTTTGATGCAGAAGGGAGCGCCTGGATGAGGGTCGTTCACGGTTCGAAGGTAATCGCAGCCAGCACACTCACGCATAAGAAACGCACTCATTGAACTCGTTTCCCACAGGCCTCATTAGGTTAAGAGTAAGTCGAAACTATTTCATCTTCAGCCCAAAGACTTCTATTTCGTTAGCACGTATTTGATTCCAAAAGGTTTTGCCTATTCCGATTTTCTTTCCTGAACAAGGAAGAGGTTCCAATCGAGACAACACGTTCTTGGGGATGTCGCTCTTCTTTCTGACTATATCTTCCTCTATGCACCCCTGTATGGTTTGAGCTTTTTTCACCATTCTCGATTAAATGTTAACAATTTGGGAAATGACGCACAAATTACTATCATTGATGATATGGAACACGACCTTACCAACTTGCTTTACAAAGCTGAACAGGATCTTTCGCAACATCGAGTTGAGAATGTAGAATACGCTTGCTCAAAAAATTCTTGTAGAAAGTTTGGGACTGGCCTCGTAAGCATTTTGACGCCCAGGATCATGGCCTCTTAAGTTCAAATTTCTTAGCCTTCGTCTTTGGGAGTTCCACCGTTAGCGTGTAGACTCTTGTGAGCTCTTTGTCGATCTTGTTGAAGTATGTTTCCCTAAATGTCAAGGTATTATTGAGCGCTAGAGCCGCGTCGCCTTTACTGAAACGATAATGGGGAATTTTCTTGGCATGGGCTCCAGGCACGTTGCCAATGTTCCTAATGGCATCTAGGATGTTGAGCCAATGTTTTGGAATCATCTCTGGCTTTTCTCGTTCGAATCTTCGTAGGAGTTCACTTAATTCAAGGTCTCGATTCTTGCGAGTCCTTGGCTCTTTTTTGAAGAATCTCCTGTAAGCAAGCTTCAGAATGGCTTCTATTGCCCTCCTGCACATCACGACACATGATTTATATTGTTTAGTTTCGAAGTCCCGCATGGCCTCGAATAGAGATTCATTGATTTCCATCGGGATCTTATCAGATCCCCAGCCTAGTGCCCCGTTAAGAGTTCCGAGAAAGAAAGATACTAGCACCCGCTCCCGACCCCATTCTGCTTCGATTTTCCAGTCTCGTTTTTTGTGAAAACCCGGTGCAACGTTAATGAATAATTCTGTGAAGAAATCTCTCGCAAAATTTTCGTCATTACTCAGTATCTGAACTTCTCCATTCATAAAAACCGAGCAATGGGAAAAACAATCTTCTTCAACGTCAATCTTTCTAATCAACAGATGTGGTCGTGGAGAAATTAACACTTTGAGAAGTTTGTGCTTCGATTCTAGCTTTTCTTGGTTGGAAGAATACCAAAATCGAACTCTGTCCGCGGGTCCCCATCCAAACTTTTCTATTAACACCTCGAGGTCAATATCGATAGGAGAAAACGATGGCCTCGCCGTTAACTTAAAGACTCCCAGTCTTTGTAGATCCCTATCTCTATAGGCGGTTAATGGTATATGTGTTAACTTTTCGCTCACGTTTGCCTGAGCCCCAAAAAAGCATAGCCAGCTTTGCTCCTACTTAAATTTGACATCAAAGACTTCCACACGAGCGCAGGTTAGATTTTTCTTGAAATCAGGCAATAAAGCAGCTTAGGCGCTGGGAGACCAAAAAGCTTGAGGCGCCTGAAACTATTCCATCTTCTTGTTGCTACAGGCCTAGGCTGGAGTAGAGTTTACACTACTTGGCTCTCTTTGATTCTTCCTTCAGGAATTCATGGAAACTATCCTTCGTTACAATGTTATCCGTACCGTATTTTCAGGCTTAGCCGTTGAACAGCGGCTTTCACTCCAATACTCCCAGTCTTCGGGTTTTCTTTTTCAGGCGTTCGTAGTGTTCGTCAACTTCTTTGCAGAATGAGTTGAATGACTGCAACTCAAGATCATGTTGAACGGGGCCGAGTCCATAAACGGGTTTGTGCAACACATTCTGCCAAGAGGTCGCAGTCGAATCTTCGATATGATACCCCCTTCTCATCATGATGTCAACAATTTCCTTCAATTGTGCCTCGGAAAGACGAATTGAGGGTAGAGCCTTTCCCTTATTCCAGAGCTGTCGACGTTCTTCATCACTTAATTTATCGATGGTCCCCTTCTCATAGGTGAGTGCGACCATTTCTGCTGGCCTAGGAGCTTCGTGCAGTACCCTCTCACAGATTGCGTGGAGCGTAGCGTAAACCCTCCATCGTGCAATTATACCATAATTAGCAGCCGTCTTTGTTAGGGCTCGTCTCGTCGTTTGAGCGCGTTTCTGCAAATTGATCGCTTGAAGTGCCTTTTCTACAACCTTCTTCGTTATCGCCCTTCTAGAGGCGTATTCAGCTTGCAACATTTCTAGGAAGGATAAGGATACGAGATTCCTGTGCCTACCAAAAATCAGTGGAGCGATAGGCTTTCCTTTGCCCATTGCAATCCCAATTTCTTGATTCACCCATGTTGATTGGGCAGCATGCGGTGTGACGATGACCATTAGTGCTGAGCAACTCTCTAGATGTTTTAGAATTTCGTCTCGCCATACGTCAGACACTCTTACGTCCTCATGGGCAAGGAAAACCTGCCAACCTAAGGCTTTCAGCGTTCTCATTAGGCGACCTGCTAAGAGTTGGTCCTTGTGGCTGTAGCTAAGGAAAATCTCTTTCAAGCTAGCTCATAACCTTCGGGCACTCTCCAATGTTCCTTATTCTATTAGTTCTATTTTTCTCTGTTTCCATTCCCAGTAGACTTTTGTCTCGGAGAAGAAAGATCTTTTCTCATCAGCCATTTGTCGAGTTTCTCTGGGTTGTGTATGTAATTCTCGTCTGGTACGATGGAGTGGACGAGCTTCTCAGCATGCTCTATACACTTGCAGCATTTTTGGGTCAAGAAGCGCCTCTTAGCTGGACCGTAGACGCATACCTCACAATCCTTGCCTAGCCTTCTCAGAAGATCGTCTAGAACATAAACTCTGATCTCGCCGAAGCCGAGCATAAGCTTCAACTGTGCAGTGGTTAACTTGAATGAGACTGATCGCTGAAAGTATAGCTTGGACAGGGATCGCAAAATGCAGCGTTTTTCAGTAAAGCAACTTCAGAAGCACTAACAAAGCGCATGCGTAAAACAAGTTTCTGAATGCGCTACTGGTTCTGATCTTTCTGAATGTGCTCCGTTATGAGCCCCCTTTTCAGTTGGTCGAGCATCATCTTGCTGAGCTGAGATTCTGGAATTCTAATTCTATGAATCTTCACGTACGACTCAAGGAAGTCATAGATGTTCTTATAAGTGCTATCGAGGAAAGCGAGAAGGTCCATTGAGGGCTTCTTTCCAAAGGGTTCATCATATGGCTTTCTCTTCACAAATACGACTCTCTCTTTATCAAAGCCAAGAAAGGCAGACGCCTTGTGTGCGAGCGCATCTCTATTTTCGGATACGTCGTCAATCCAGTCCTTGTTGTTAGAAAGGAGTTTCGCATAATCTCGATCGATGTTGGATTGAAGAAAATTATTCATTTGGTCTTTGAAGTATCTTTTTGAAAGAGCTTTTTGATCTTTTGGGTAAAGATAGAGTGTTATACCGGCTAGAACATCGAATGCCCCCATAATGAAATACAAGAACGCCTCTAGATAAGCGGCAGCTATTGCTCTGTAGTGGCCCATCTCCTTCATGACGACTTTCGATTCCTTAGATTCTTCCAAGGCAACTTTCTGCAGTTTTTCTGTAGCAGCCTTACAAAGAGAATACATCAATTGCACCGCTGCCAATTTATCGTGGAAAGCTCCTTTGTAATCGGAGAGCGCAGCGTCGCCCTGTAGATCACTGATCAGAAGACGAAATTCGAATTCTACTCTTCGCTCACGATTTATCTCAGATGCCAAGTGCTTTCTTCTCTTCTTCCGGCAAGTAGCATAGAATTGCAAACTCTTTCCTTACAGCTCTCCGGACGAAGTCGCTTGGATCCTCTCCTCTAGCCTTACAGATCTTCTCCAACAGCTCTTTGTCTCGTCTAACAATTCTGAGGGATAGATTCTCTGAGAGGTCGTTATTGTCTGATCCTGCCATGCATATCCACGCTACGCGACATTCTGACTCGCATACACTTAATACTCTTCTAAACTCGCTTTTGAATTAAACGCTGTTGACGCATAGGGTTTGCGTGATGCGAGCGGATTCATCCCCAGCCTACTTGAGGGCAGTTGAGAAGAGGATTCTTGGGAAGATTCAAGAGAGGGCTGAGTAACCTGATGATATCTTCTGAAATGATTGAAGCTACTCCTTCAAAAGGGGGTAGGGGTAGGGGGGTCCTACATCAGCTTACGAAAGACCTGAAGGAGGTCAGGAGACTTCTTCAACCCATGGCCCCTCTAAAGGGCGCAAGTGTCGAAGAGCAAAAAGAGAAAGCGACTGTAAAACTTGTCAAGGCAATTGATGTTGCGGAGCGGTTGGCGTCGACGGCCAAGATGACGAGCGAGAAGGGTATGCTGACATAAGCGACGCCCGCTAATGTCATCCGCTCTTCAGGTTTCTCGAACCTAAATGTGAGATGAGAAGCCTCGCAAAAAGACATCAAATTTGAGGGTGATCAAGGCCGAATGTCAAAAACATGCCAAATAAATTCTTTTCAAAAGGCATGAAATTTGAGGAACCGTTTCATTCGCTCTCATGTATACCAAATGGTCTGTTTCCCGGATCAAGGTCATGGCAAGTTCTCTTTAGGTGATCTAGAATGTCTTCTCGAGCAATTCTTGTGGGCAAGGTTCTAGTCGGATCCACTTTTCCCCCTTTTGTATCGACCAAATCTTCTCTGCAACCGGAACATATCTACCTACCCGCCAACTCAAGCATCTTCGGTACAACTTGACTTAATGAATATCCCTCCCCTGAGCCGGAGACGCCGAAGTATGCGAGTCGCCTCCCATCCTCTCTAAGTCGCATATTGAAGAACCTCCATCCCTGCAACTTCAACTCCTTAATCCCGGCTTCAATTCTCGCTTTATCGATAGCCTTCGTTGAATACAGGTCTATGTAGAACCTCACCCACGGCTTTCTCGTTCCTTGATAGACGCAAGATATATCGAGCCTCCTAGCAGACGGATGATCCAACCTTACGGTGACGAGCCTATTGTCTACGCTGATATCGACAATCTCACTCTTCAAAGGCTTCAGCAACTCTACAGCTTCTTCAGGAGCAAACTTAGCTATGCGGAGAAGTATCCATTTGTTGAAAACTGCGAATACTACAATTATGAGAACAATGATTAATCCAAGAAGCTCCAGAGAAGCCAATAGCCCAATGGTTGCAAAGAACTCTTCGAATGCCATTACAACAGCAACAGCGAAGAACGTTATGAAAATTACACTCATAGTGATGATGAACCATACCAGTGTTGGATGCCGCGTGAAGAAAGACAATCTTATGTGGATAGGGACATCATACTCAGATTCAAACTGAGCCTTGATCCGTCCATACATGGCTTTAGTCTGTTCCCCCTTTCCTTTTTGAATCTGCCAAAAAAAACTGCAGCTTTAATCCCCTCATTCAAGGCCCTTCACTTCTTCAAGCTATTCTCTTTCCATCTTTTCTATACGGTTTTCATAAAGCGCACGACCAACACTCCGTTAGGAAACCGTACAGTATAAAGCGAAGAGCATCTTGCATTAGGAGAGTTCTTGGTTACGTTTGGTTGAGAGGGCATTGTTCGCAGATATCTGTTCTGTTTAAGAAGTGTCTGCATGTGGATTCTATGCCCAGCTCTACCAGGCCTCTCATCTCCTCATAGAAGGGGCAGCTTTCATAAGTCAGAATGATCGAGCTCAAGGCGCTTCCCGGCGATAGAAAACCAGTGTTCTCCAGCAAGATATACGCTGTGTCACCAGCATAAAGAAGCCTCAGTGACATGAATTCTTCGAGCTCAGAATTCTTGCGGGAGATATCGCCAGTCGCTGAGAGCTCAAATGTAAGAGGAAATGTAGTCTACTAAGGGATAAACATTTATCCCTTTTAGGGTAAATGTTTATCCTAAAAGGGATAAACATGACCACGCTCTCAACGACCACCATAGAGATATTGAAGTTTCTCACAGCCAACCTCACCAAGGACTTTACGATCCTGAATATAGCTAAGAGTACTGGTAAAACCCCTAGGCTGACCTATGCAACCGTCAAGAGTCTTATCAAGGACAAAATCATCATAATGAATGAAAAGGCCAACCTTAAACTATGTAGACTGAATCTCAAGATGCCTCACATAATAGCGTTCATTGAGTCGATTCGCTGGGATGACTTCGCTAAAAGGCATCTGGAAATCAGTCTCTTAGTATCTGATATAATCGAAAGGTCTGATCTTCCTTATCTTACACTGTTGGCCTTCGGTTCCTATGCTAGAGGTATTTCGACCCGAGTATCGGATTTGGATCTTTTGATCATCATACCTGACAATAAGTTTGAGGATTCAGTTGAGGCGGCTGTCAAATCAGCAAAATCACTTAGCAAAATCACGTTACACCACATTATCGTATCCTACCCGGAATTCTTGGGCATGCTTGCTGAAAGGAAGACTAACGTAGCTAAGGAGGCACTGGAGGCGCGATATATAGCTTATGGGGCAGAGCCATTCTACATGATGGTTGGACGAGCAGCATGATCGAAGAAGAGAGGATTAAAGAAGCGGATAGCAACATCAAGCAATATCTTTCAGAGGGACTTTTGAGAATTAAAGATACTGAGCACAAGAAGTTCGTTCCATTCTTCATGGAGCAGGCTGAAAAGTCACTTCACACCGCGAACATCATATACGATCTTTCAACCGAAGATAACGTAAAACAGGCCTTGAGAGTGGAGAGAAGATTTGAGTCGTACATTTGGGTGATTGTAATCTCGTACTATTCGATGTTTTATGCAGCTTTGGCGTTGCTTGCTAGTGAAGGAATAAAAGTGGGCAGACAGATAGTCCACAAGGTAACCTCAGACGCGCTCATACACTTCTTCATCTCCAATAAGCGCTTAGTCAAGCTGCTTGAGAACTATGAAGAAGCGAGAGATACCACTCTAGAGCTTATTGGAAGAGAAGAATTGATGAGAAGGCTTGAGAAACGAGCCGACGAGCTTATCATAGCTTATGAACACGAAATGAAGAAGAGAAGTAGATTCCAGTATGAGATAGGCGAGATGGCAAAACGGGGATATGCAGAGACAAGCCTGAAAAGAGCAAAAGAATTCTTCCTTGAAATAAGAAAAATCCTATCAGAATAAGTTTAGCCTACTGGTCTTATGAGTGGCATCTCGAGGCCTCTCTTTAAGCCAGATGTCCAGCCTCCTCGGGCATAAAGCTCTACTACACGCGCCTTCTAGCACTTTGCAACGCCAGTATGGTTGATGCTTCTTATCGAAAGCTAAGATGCATTCAGTGCAGTCTCCTCCAGGCTTCGGCCACTCCACCTCGTAGCTACCTATCGTGATCCTACTCGCCATAGTCTATCCAATACTCGAATTCAAGCATGGAGGCTAAAGTTATAGAGATTCCGAAATGTAACAAAAGTAGCGTCGTTTGGAAAGGCTTAAAAAGAGCAGAGCAAACGAAGAGTCTTTGATCGCCAATGCAGCTGGTCAAGTACATATTCCTACCAGAGATCCCGGGAGTCACTTCACCAACCGATAAGAGGAACATAAAGGTTGTAGAATGGGTCAAGAATGAGGGAGAATACTTCGCCAAGCTGGAACCAGTAGTCTACGTTAAAGCTTCAATAGGCGTCGTCGAAGTTAAAGCCCCTGAGTCAGGAATGCTGCATAAGATACTCGCTCATAGAGGAGCTAGAGTTCGAGTAGGACAACCGTTAGCGACTTTCTGGCCACCTACGCGAGGAATCGTAAGGCGGCTTTTCTAGAAAGCACCCAGACTAGGAAAAAGAGGCGGCCTCAGTAGAGTCGAAACTGTCTCTTATTTCCTAACAGCATTCACACAGGGCTCTCAGTTATCTTGATCGCTTGGGTCGGACACTGGATCTCACATGCTCTACAGAAGATACAAGCAGGCTCATTGACAGGATCAGACTTCTTCTCTGAAGTAGGGTGGCCAGGCGAATCGATCATCTCGAATACACTCACAGGGCAGACAGAGACGCAAATCTCGTCGCCGTTACAGACATCATGATCCACCGCTACGGTCGTACCATGTACCCCAAGCTTACTTGGAGGGCTAACGGTCCCCCGAACCTTATGCCCAGCATGCTCCCCAGTCAACTTAAGGTTCTTCATGAACTCCTGATCTATCGGCATCAATATTCGCTTCCAGCAAGTATGGTGAGAAGCATTTGATATATCAGCCTTACCAAGAATTATCGTCTGGAGGAGCAAGTTCTGGATAAGTAAAAACTGTTGAAGTTGGTGATTCTGCTGAAATTGCCAGCTTTATACTTGCCAGCACATGCCAGCCGGTAAGCCTTGTCAGGCTTCTGCTCCTTTGACTTTTCACCCATTCTATTCACAGCGCAGGCTGCATTGGCATTATCCTATTCTAGCTTGGGGGACCCTTCAAGGTCCACTCAGGAGCCTTAGCTTCAGGAATCGAGTCAGCTCGCGGTATATACGGCTTAATATCTAGTATCGGCGACCCTACATTTGCATCAAGCCCCTTCACGATCAGGCTGCAGTCTTCCAACTTCAAAAGTTCGACGACGCAGAGCCCTATCGGATTCGGCCGGCTTGGACTCCTAGTGCCGAAGACCCCCATTTCAGGAGCACCCTCATGCCTCATCGGGATCACCCTTAGCGTTTTTCGATCATTCTCATTGTCACGTAGATGAAGCCAGTATAAAACTATCAAATGTGAAAACTGGTTCAAACGGAAGAGTCCGCGACAGAACTCAGACTTTATCTCTAGCTTAGACTCCTCACCCTTAACCTCTGCCACTTTTCCAATGAATTTGACTATTGCTTCTTCATTCAAGTTTGAAGCCACCTGAACTGCGGAACTAGATGACCTCCAATTCCCTTGAAACTCTATTGAGGCGCCTCGCCTTCTTGCCTTCGACAACAACTATGTCCTCAATTCTCACTCCGAATCTATCTGGGAGATAGATACCTGGTTCAACGCTGAAAGTCATTCCGGTCTTCAAGATCTGCGGATTACCCTCCCAGATGTATGGCGCTTCATGAACATCCAAGCCGATCCCGTGCCCTGTCCGATGGATGAATTTCTCTCCATATCCTTTGTCAGCGATATGGGTTCTTGCGGCTCTATCGACTCTTCGCGCTTCAACACCTTCTGCGATAGACTCGAAAGCCAATTGTTGAGCTTCACGGACAACCTCGTAGACCGCCTTCTCTTTCGAGCCGACTCTCTCGATGAAGATGGTCCTCGTGATATCAGAACAGTATCCCTTGTAAGCAGCTCCCAAGTCGAGGACGACAGAGTCTCCACGTTTGAAACGTCGATCTCCAGCCTTGTGGTGAGGAAAAGCTCCGTTCGGGCCTGAGGCGACGATCGGCCTGAAGGGCATGCTTTCTACGCCTCGCTTTCGGAACTCAAGCTCGATCAGGTTAGCCATCTCCTTTTCACTGGAGCCGACTCCACAGGCATCGATGATCTTCTTGATAACTCTATCCGCTATTGACGCTGACTCCTCCATGATCTTGATCTCTTCCTTTGACTTCACGGCACGCAGCCCGTCGATCACTTCGCTCGCGTCAGAATAGACGGCCTTCGGAGCGACATTCAGAAACATCAAGAAGAACCTCGCCCACATCTTAGTATCCAGAGCGATCTTCCCGTCCAATAGCGAAAGGCTGCGGAGAACCTCACTCAGAATTTTGCTAGGGTCCTCATCATCCTTCCAACCTCTAACCTCACCTATCCAAGTAGAAGTCTTCACCTGCTTCTCATACAACTCGGGAACTATGAATACGGGCTCCGATGACCGCGGCAGAACAGCGACCAACAGCCTTTCAAGAGGCTCCTCTATGAAGCCGGTCAAGTAGTACATGTTCGTTCCTGGGAAAACTACCACGCAATCCAACTCTCTCTCAACCATAGTCTCCCGACATTTCGCGTATCTTCTTTTGAAAAGCTCCATCCCTCAAACAAGCCTCATCTTCAACATTGTACAGTAGTCTACTCTAAAGAATAGCGATTCAAGAACCTTTATCCTATCAAAGCACAGGTTGATAATTAGCGCTTGTGCCTTCAACCTAGTCCTTTACAGTGAAGATTACAAATGAAGAGTTTGAAGAGTTCTTTGGGAATACCCAAATCCCTCTTGATCCTCTTGGTTGTCAGCGTCATCGGCAAGTTTCTATTCTTCATGCTCAGCATCGAAAGCGTTAGGACAGGTTTTTCTTTACCGATTTCAGAGGCTTGGAAGGATTACGCCTACGCTTACGTTCCCACGGTCCAGGCTTTCAAAGAGGGATATCTACCCTACAGAGACTTCTTTCATGCTTACCCTCCACTCTTCCTCTACGCTCTGACATTGTTCTCTTTTCTACCTTATATCTGGTCGATGGCTTTACCCCTAGTGATTTCAGATGCTTTGACAGTTATGCCAGTGTACTTGGTGGGTAAGCGTCTCCTCAGCGAACGCTACGCTTTTATCACCTCGCTTCTATTCGCTTTAGCCCCGATCAATCTTTTCTACGTCGACTATGTTCGGCTGAATCCGCCGATGGCGACTCTCTTCTTGATGGCCTCGATCTACTTTCTTCTCGCGAGGCGTTACGACTTCTCCGCCTTCACCCTTGCTATATCCATAGGATTCAAGCAGACATCCCTACTGGCTTTACCGTTAGTGCTACTCTTCTTGGCGAAGAAGCTTTCTCATAAAATGGCTTTAAGATATTTCGTGATAATTGCGTCTGTCTGCTTTGCTTTTTCTATCCCTTACATTCTTGTTGAACCTAGACTGTATCTCTACTCCATATTTCGAGTGCCCATAAGCTCATGGGGAGAACTACCCGAGAACTACTTTCAGTTAGGGTTCACAAATCCTCCAGGATCGACTACGATCGATACAGCCACTCTAGACTGGTACGAGTTGAAATGGATGAAATACGTTCCACTCAACGCTCCTGCAAGCCTCTCCCTGCCGATCTTTATCTTCCTGCTACCCGAGACGACTTCAGATATGTACTTCAAAGTAGATGTTGTGCTGATGATTGTCCTCCTCGCAGCCTACGGGCTCCTACTGTACAAAACACGTAAAAAGGAACAATTTGAGGAAACGGCCTTAATCAAATATCTCTTGTACAGCCTGCTTGTTCTCTTCACCTTCAATCCTGTCTACAAGTATTATGTTGCAGGGATTACGCCTTTCCTCTCGTTGCTCGTGCAGAAGAGAAGAGACATCGTGGCGTTTGAAGTTTTCAACTTCGCCTTGCTGGCTATCCCGAGGGTATTGACTTCCTATCTGTTGCTGCTCCTCCTAGCAGGGTTGCTGAGACCATGTCTGGGCAGGACAGATAGAAGAAAAAGGAGGAAAGTTTCAGCTATGATGCGGGTAGACTCTTCCTTAATTCAGAAGGAACATTCGGCATATCTTCCGGAGGCCTCGACGCGGTTGTCTTTTTCTCGTATTGCTCGACGAAGCTCCTGAGGGTCTTGTGTGCATCTTCAAGTCTAATTATCGGTAGCTCTCTAGTCTCCTCGAACTCAGGCGATTTAGCTAGTATATCCTTCACTCTTACGGTGACGTTGAAGAGTCTCACCAGTTCCGTCTTCAGGACCAGTAGATCCTTATCTTTCACTGAAAGCTTATTCATCAAACTCTGCTTCTGGAACATCGACGAAACCTCATGTGCGGCGGCCAACACAGCGAAGAGGTTTCTACCTTCTTCTTCTCTTTCCGTTCTTTAATCTCCAGAATCCTGAGGCATCGCGATAATATTCTTCCGAGAGCTCTGACAGAGTAACCATCTCCAATGTGTTGGTTTCAAGTAATGATTCGTCTGTTTGAAGTATATTAACGTTCCTCTTTTGGAACATTGGCGTTTCCTTCAATCCGCCACCTCCCCAGTGAAACCATTTATCCGCAGCTCCTTCACTCTCCCCTTATGCCTATACCTGAAAATGTAGAATGGAACGTAGATCAAACTCAGCTTCGTCACCTCAAACCTGTTGCTAAGTATCTTGATGAACGTCCTCGGAGCCTTCACAATCTTCTCATGAAGCTTCCGAACAACCCCTTCTTTCGTCTCGATAGCCTGAACAAGCTGCGTTCCTATCTCACTCGTCATGAGATGCTCGGTGTCAGAGATCTCCTGCATATGAAGCTCCGACTTCATGAACCCCTGAAGCTTCACGTCCTCACGCCCGTACACATCCACATATACCGTTCCTTCAGAGTACTGGTAGGCCAGCTCAGTCGCATCGTTCACTGCAAAATACTTCGGCTTCAGCGTTACGAAAGAACCAAGCTTCCCCGCAGTCCTTCTCAGCCCTTCTGGCAGAAACCTGAAAGGCTTCTCTTCAGAAATCAGGTTCCTCACTCGTCCTTCAACTTCAACCGCTAGAACGTCGTCCCCAACGTTGATGCGATATGAGCTGCCTCTGAAGAAGAAACATTCATGATAACCTTGAACAACCCAGAACGGCACAAACTGGATCTTCGGAGCTCCAACCATCTTCACTTCTTGAAGTCGTATTCTAAGGAACCTGATCAAAGGCAAGCTGAATAGACTTCTCTTTCTCGATTCTCCCAATTGGAGTGCATCGCTCAGCGCCATCGGAGTAACCATGTATATGGTCTCACGAATATTTGCTGGATCCCAACCACTCCCGACTCTTGACTCGTCGAACCCTCCGGCTGACTCAAACAGAGACTCGAACTGTTCAATAGTTGCTCCGAGAATCTGTTTAATCTCGTCTAGCCGCTCGTCGTCGCTCAAAACGTCCACCTGCGAATGCCCTAGAAGAATCTGTCTTGCGTACTCACTTAATGAGGTTTGCGAAGAATGCGGCGACCTTGGAGCTACAGTGTTCAGGTTCAAGAACCGCGCCTTAGAGTCATCGTACCCGAAAACCGGTTTCTCATCCAATCTCTAACTCCACCTCATGAAAGCTTGAATTCCCCTTGCATTTTTGTGAGGAACTTTCCTCCTTCAGAGATCATCCTATCCGAGACGAAAGAGGTCACTCTATACTCACCTTGAGGAGCGTTGACAGACAAAACCATACTAAACCCTTCTTTCACCGTCTGGCCTCGAGCTATCAGCCCCACATGGAAATAGACCCCGATCGGAGCACCGTTAGGACCGACTATCTGGACCCAGACAATCCCGTCTACAAGATCTGCACCAGTGTTCACAACCTCGACCCAAACTATCAAAGTCTCCCCAGGCCGGAAAACAGTCTTCTTATTCCGGCTTATGTCAGTCATGTATAGATTGGCTATCACAATGTTTGGGGTCGAACTCACTCCAATAGTGAATGTACAGTGGCCAGAATCATCCTGGTAGCCAGGTTTGCTCGCTATTACATATACTGCGTAAACGCCGGCACCTGCATCTCCTCCCAATCGAAATGAGTCAGAGTAATATCCGTCGTTCCTCGTTCTCACATAGACAACATGTACTGTAGCTCCCTGCGAATCGACTACTTGAATCGAAACAGTAGCCTCGCCAACAGGCCCTGAAAGATCTGTCACATAGCCAAAAAAGCTGACGGAGCTGCCGGCCTCGTAGCTGAGCTTGTCAGTCGAGATCGTTACCGAAAGAGAGGTCTTCGCGCCCAAGAGAATAAGTACTACTGTGGTTTGATGCGTTAAGCCTCCTGCCTTAGCGACTCCGGTTATCGTTAATGTATACGTTCCAGGGGTAGTCGATGGATCCGTGCTCACCGAGAGCGAGGAGACAGCCACCTTGTATCCGTCCAGTAAGACTTCTTCGGGGTTAAAGGACGAGTTTGATTTTGAGGGAGCCCCTGTAAGCGATAAGGATATGCTACCTGAGAAGCCATTTAATGAGGTTGATGTCACGGTGTACTGCGCCTTCTGTCCCGGGTCGATAGTGAGGGAGGAAGGAGAAGCTGCAATACTGAAGTCAGCGCTTGGGGTTCCTGTTGAAACTACCACGAGAGTCGCAAGGGTGAAGTGAGTCCTCCTCCTGCTAGACCCCGTGATGTTTAGGGTGTAGGTTCCAAGAGAGACTTTCGAATCAGTAGCAATCTCTAAGGTCGAATTAAACGGACATCTCTCTGAATTTGGCCGAAATGTAGCCTTCATATTGCTTGGAAGATCCCGTAGAGCTAAGGTAACCTTGTCGTCGAAGTCTTCGATAGCGCTGACGATTACCGCGTAATTCGCTTTCTCGCCCACCAGAATCGTTTGAGACATGGGATCGACTTTGACGCTGAAGTCCTTCTCCTTATGGTGGTCACCTCCATCGTCAAAGGGAGATGCCGTGAAGTGGATTGACGGCATCACCTGGCCGCTAGAAAGTGCATTGTCTTCAATGCGATATGAAGCGCTAGCGGTGGGAACAAGGACCCCGACCGTAAGAAGCATAAGCGCTAGAAGGATTGACCATCTTCGCAACCGTGTCGCCGCCACTTCAAGATTTACGGCGATGCGTATTTAAGTGTTTCTTTGTGCCACACAACGACTGGTTTTTGCGCACCACATCAAAACATTGATATACCTTTCGAAAAGACACCTCATTAAGGATGCTCTGCGCGGAAAAGATGAAACATGGAATCAAAGAAGGCCGCAGCGACAATAATAGAGCTACTTGAAAAGATCAACGGCAACATTGAGACGCTGGGTGAACGACTGGAAAAAGTAGTCGATCTTCAAGAGGCGATCATGCAGCAAGTTCAACCCCGACTTGAAAAGATCAGCCTCGAAGGAATGCCTTTAGATGCAGCAACTTTACTATCACTGCCTGACCACCTGAGGAAGACAGCAATGGCAATATGCAAACTGGGAGAGGCTACGGCAACCGACATTTCAAGAGAAACAGGCCGCGTTCGAGCCGTTGAGAGCGACTATTTGAATCAATTGGTCGGAATGGGACATATAAAGAAGAAGAGAAGAAGCCACGATGTAATCTTCTACATTGAGAGGTAGAGTCTTTAAATTGAAGAAGTCAATCGCAATTCACTCTTACAAAGGGGGCACAGGTAAATCTTCCGTCGCTGCAAATCTTGCAGTGGCGTATGCGAAACAAGGATCCGACGTCTGCCTACTCGACTACGACTTTAGAGCCCCAAGCCTTCATGTGCTATTCAAAGTGAAGCCTCAACACTGGCTGAATGAATTCCTTGAAGGAAATTGCAAGATCGAAGAGGCCACGGTCGATGCGACGCAGAGATATGGAACGAAAGGTAAACTCTTGATAGGATTGGCCAACCCTTCCTCAGATTCAATGCGTGAAATGATGTCGAAAGACAGAAAATGGGAGATGAAAGCCCTCCACAAAACTCTGTCAGCAAAGAAGACCATCTTCAACGATTTGGATATGAACCATCTGATCTTCGATACAGGCCCAGGCATGTACTACTCGTCAATCAATGCTTTAGCCAGTTCAGATGTTGTGGCACTCGTGATGAAGATGGACAAGTTTGACATTGAAGGAACGAAGGAGATGATCAAAGGAATTTACAAGGCCTTGGGAAGGAAGACTGGAATTCTACTGAATAAGATTCCTGCGCAGCAAATTAGCTCGGAAGGGGGACCTGAAAAGATGGCGACGCTAGTCGAAAGTATATTCGAGCTACCTTTGATAGGCACTATCCCTTGCTTCTGCGAATTAATGGCCACAGGCGGTAGAATGATTTACACACATGAGGAGCCTCAGCACGCTTTTAGTCAAGCAATCCTTCGTATCGCGAAGAAACTAGAGCAATTCTAGCTATCGGATGTCTTGCGTTCTCTCTCAGAGATCTCTTCAAGCCTCTTTTCATAATCTCTCTTAAGTTTCTGGTAGGTCTCTTCATCAATTTTCTCTGTAGCCCTTAACTCTTCAAGTCGTGTGAGCGCGCGTGCTGTAGCGAGATAATCTCTGTCTCCCTTCGCTTCAAGTTGAGCCAATAACGCTTGAACCTCAGCCGAGCGTTCTTTCGGCAACTTTGAAATCAAACGCCTTCTCATCCAGAAAGCGCCAAACGAGATAGCAACTACAAAGACGACTATAACAACTAGAATTGTCGTCGATGAAGGAGAGTAACCTTTCTCGGCAATGGTCAATATCGCTGATGCGAGATGGGTCTTGCCTCCTCCAGACGCCATTATCGTAAGGTTGTATGAACCCGGCGGAGTTGATGTCAAGGTATGAAGTGTAAGATTCGCCGACCCTGTGGGAACAATTGGATTGGGCGCGAAGTTATGTGATACCCCGCTGGGCGCTCCAGCGAAACTCAAAGATACTTGAGAATCGAATGCGTTTATTGAGGTTAAGGTAATAGTGAGAGAAATTGACTCTCCTTGATTTGCGACGATAGAAGAAGGTGAAACTGATATCGAGAAGTCTCTAGCAGAATTCATGAATAGAAACTGTTCTCGCGCATCTCGGTAACCGGGCTTGCTCGCAGTTATGTAGATCGTATAGTTCCCACTCGGAGAGCTAGCTGGAAGCGGGAACCTGTCCGTATAGGTTCCATCGAGGCCTGAATAGACTAGAGCGATGTGAATGCTCGTGCCAACCGGATCATTGACCTGAATAGATACTTGAGCGTTGGGAACAGCGGAACCGGAATCATCCTTCACCTCGCCTTCTACGAGTATGGTTTCGCCAGTTTGAGTAGGCTCCCTCCCGATCCAGACGGAGACATATAGACTCAGAACCGCACTAACGTGAAGAACTAAGTAGGCAGAAGTCACAACCAGAAGAAGTGCACATAGCGCAGCGCTTTTTTTCTTCACGCTTACCGTTCCTCATGAAGACTTCGAATACCTTTTCAGCTTACAAACTAGAAGCCAAGCCCCCAATTATTGTTTACTATCATAGGATAGCGGAAAACTAAAGTCGAAAGAACTTGAGGCAATTATCGAGAAATCTCATGAATAACAAGACCGAGAGACAGACAGTAGCAACAACGAAAATGGCGGTAGCGACGGTCACAGTCGCATAGAACGGGAAAGCCTCGCCTACCGATATTGCGACTACACTTGAAAGCAGGGTTGTAAGTATCGGCTCCTCCAAGCGCACTCTCAAATTTACTCCACGCGCTTTCGAAATCTTCTTCAGAACAATAGAGATCGGACTGAAATATACAATTCCAATGAGGACGCTTGCCACAAATCCGCTGATAATCACCCCGATCTCGCGGCAAAAACCGAACAAGCTATCCAACCGTGCTGCGAACATGAGTATCGATATCAATGGGCAAAGCGCCACCTTACAGAGCGCCCGCAAACCATTGTCGGACTCGATCAACCTAGCCACTTTCGGACTGAACGAGTAGTAGAACATATTAAACGTGTACAGAAACTGCCTCCCAGCAAGAGTCGGCATCACCCGTTCTTCTCGGAATCCTCTGAGAAACTGAACCTCAGACGCCAATTCTGATTCATAGGTCGCCGTTGCTATCAAACAGCCGCTGCCTTGAATAATCAAAGTCACACTTGTCGAATGATTCTTCCCTCCGCCGCTTGCAGTAACCGTTAGAACGTATGAACCATTCTTCGCTGTCGGCTGCGTTCGAACAGTTAGAATTGAAGAACCGTTAGGACCTACGGCTTGAGGTTCGAACGATGTTTCTAACGACGGGGGCACGCTAAGAATACTGAGACTAACTGGGGAGGTAAATCCCCTCATTGAGACGAGAGATAAACTGAATTGGGTAGACTCTCCGGGCTTGATCGTTCGTGTATCTGGATACGCAGAGATCGCAAAGTCGGAGGTTTGATTGATAACGATGACTTTAGGGACAGAGAAGGAAGTTTGCGCATGACAATCCGAAAAACCAGGTTTATTGGCTGCAACGAAAACTCCATAGTTGCCCGTCAACGAATCGTTCGCCAGAACGAAACGATCCGTGTAGTTTCCATCCGAGCTTGAATACTGCACGTTAATGTAGATCGTCTGATCGGTTGGATCCTTAACTTGTATTGATATCATAGCGGCGGGCACTGGCATGCTTGAGATATCTTTGACCACTCCGCTTATTGTCACGGTCTCTCCGGGGTCGTACGTGTCGCCGTTCGTTGACACTGTGATCGACATCCCAGTCTGAGCGAAGGCAGTGGAAAAGAGAAGCATAATTGCTGCAGCAGCGAGTATCTTAAGGCATTTGGGAACGAAGCTCCTGAATAGCAGCTCAAGGCTTCTCGATGAGGCCATCTTAAGTACCGTGCGCTGTAGATAATGCCGATACTGTCCCAAAAAACCTTGTTCTTTAAGATGAAGCGGTCTTGCGCATGACAAATAAAGAAAACTAGTGAGGTTTTCCTCGCACTGCAAGTCGTAGAAAAGACAACTGTTTATTGCAGAACAGTAATTTTGCCGTATCTTCCTACGTTGAGCTGGTTCTCTCCTCTGAACGTCGTGACGTACCCGTTTTCAATTTGCACAG
>Ga0209725_1000732_pt1 | contig 19360 bp, 14 predicted proteins | sample I18A1metaG_FD_184145 | JGI IMG/M metagenome (GOLD analysis project Ga0209725, IMG submission 184145) | Lake sediment bacterial and archeal communities from Gulf of Boni, Indonesia to study Microbial Dark Matter (Phase II) - ​I18A1 metaG... | ecosystem: Environmental > Aquatic > Freshwater > Lake... | reverse complement strand
CCAGATCTGTTTGACAAGGGCGACGAGATCATTGTCGTCGGAATGGTGCCAAGTCCAGAGAGCCGCGTGAGGGCCGAGTTCAGAAACGGCGTGCTGGAAATCCGTGGAGGGCAAGGATTTCACGAGTTCGTGAAGCTCGCAGACGCCCTGAGAATCAAGGAAGTGAAGTGTGTCAACCGCGTCCTCCAAGTAACCTTGGCGAAGAAGTCCCTTCTGAACGTGAAGGAGCAGTGACATGCAACCGAGCCAATTATGGTGCAGGCGCTGAAAACTAGAAGGAAGAGCACCTCTCTGTCCTCCAGCTCTTTCACATTCAAACAGAGTCTGGCTAGGCTTTTCCCAACCTCGCTGAGCACATGCTAGAATGTACGGTAGGTTGTCTTGATGCTGTTCCTCAAGGCATGGGCCGAGATCGTCAACGATATCTCACATCAGGAGGAACGAGGTTCAAATTCGATCAGCAGGCTCATCCCATACTCTATGCCTGTCGGTACAGGTTCTCCCAAGACAGAGGAGGAAAGATCCGTGCACACTACGAGGCACGTTATGCTCCTCGAAAGGAGATGCGGGTCTTGTGTGCACCGGCACGACAAGATCATGGAACGAGCTTCAGAGGGCTGCTTATCGGGTCATCTTTTATACTGGCCTCACCTTATGCCCGTCCAGTATACTGAAGATCTTACATGCGAGGATGACGGGAGGACCTTCGGGCCCATCCCGATTGTCACTGCGAGTATTATCTTTCGTATAACTAGCGATCAAGGGACGGTGGAAAACCAAAGATGAGTTACGAGAGAAGGCGATACGGCCCTCCGAGGCAAATGACGAAAGTCAAGTGCTCCGATTGCGGCGCAGAGACGGAAGTTCCGTTCGTGCCTACCGCCGGCAGACCAGTCTACTGTAGAGTCTGCTATCAGAAGCACCGGAGGTATTAGGCGAACAGCCTCGAGCTGGAATCCGCCAAATCTTCTTCTTAATTTCTGTTCAACTCCTCCGTCCCAAGATGGCGAGTCAGGCTGAGTTGAGGATTCTGATGTGACCGAGTGTCGCGTTAGCCGAAGTTGACGGTGTCAAACGCTCAATTCAATTGGAAAACGTGAGCAAGAAGCAAGTGTTACGGTGTTCTAGTGCCTGTTCTCAGCTTGAAGCTTGGGATGGTTATGCCTACCAGCTCGTTCTCTCTGAACCGGTAGATGACATCATTTACTTCCTCGCTATCATCCGCCGGTTGAGGTTTGCCGAAGCTTATGTAGAGCACGTCAGCCTCTCCGTCGTAGCTGATGTCCAGCTCCCTATCTTTCGCAATATTGACGGCGATCACTTCTTTCGCCATATCACCCCACCCTTGATCAGGTTCGCCACGCCGGAACCAATGCGTGCCGTAATGATAAACCCATCCTCTGGGCTGACTTCACGGTAGACGACAACGACGTATCTTGCTCCCATAGGTAGGTCAATCGACAACCTGACCGCCTTCAGTTCGCCGTGAAGACCTTTGGCGACGAAATCCGGATCCTTCACAGCCTCAAGAACACGGTCGCGATGTAGTTCAATCTCGGGATGCCTTGCGATAATGTGGCGTCATCTCTCTTCCGTCAGCCTTATCCGAACGCGGTTCACCGACTCCACAACAGAAGTCGTCATCGCAAGTCATCACTCCGTAACCGGCGAATCGCCGTGCAAGCAATCGCCCCTTCTCATCAATGCCACGCGCTAGATTATCTCTTTGCCCAGGGATCTGCCGAGAGAAATGACGCCTCACCTATCCGGTAGAATCCTTGAGCGTTAGCTCAGGCGCCGGGGTGGGATTTGAACCCCCGTGGTTTTCCCCGCTTGAATGGATGAACCCCCGAAATTCGTCATCGGAGGGGTACTTCGAGTCTGACAAGCGCTATCGGCCATCCTTTCCGATTCGCATGTGCTTTTTCAGGCCCATCTTCTCAATGAGTGCGAGATATCTCCGGTCGTCCTGAAGGTTTTGGAAAACGAAATCGACACTTATCGAGGGGAGGTAGCCTGAGCGTTCATCATACGCTCTCTCAAGCCATTCGAATGCTTTCTCCTTTTCGCCTAGCACGGCATATATACCAGCTATCTGAGTCGCAGGAACGGATTCGTACTTTTCTGGGTCAAGTTTGCTGAGTAGCTCCCTAGCCTCATCTGGCCTCTGCGCTTTCACGTACGCCCACGCCAAATCGCCGTGTGAAAGCCCGGATATCTCGACTGCCTGCTTTACCAGAGCTAGCCCTTCCTCGACACTTCCCTTCTGAATTTGTGCTAGGCCGAGGTTGTCGAGGTAAAACGAATTGTTTGGGTCCAACTTAACGGCGTCCTCCAGGTGCTCGATAGCCTTATCGTACTCCTCTGAGTAGAGGAACCAAGTCCCTGCTTCCCCTGAGGTCCGAACAGAGAGCGGGTCGAGCTCCAACGCCTTTTCAACCTCCTTGAGACCCTCCTCCCGCCGAAGCGTAAACTGATAGTTGAAGGCCAGCTCGAGTCGCGCCATAGCAAGATTGGGGTTAAGGGCAATCGCCCTCTTGAGCTCCCTCTCGCGGCCTGCGAAATCATAGTTGAGCAGAAATGAGGATGACAACGCCACATGCGCCTCGGCAAGCGAGTCGTCCAGTTCGAGCGCCCTCTTAGCATACTCTTCGGCCTTCTGATAGGCCTCTTTCGTCTTCACGATTTCTAGGAACCCAAGTCGGGAATGTGCCCGCGCTAATCCGCAATAGGCCAGAGCATAATTAGGGTCGTGATGAAGCGCCTGTTCAAAGTAGTTGATTGCGGTAGAGAGTGATTCACGGTCCGACCTGTCCAGCTTCAATTGCCCCTTTAGGTACAGCGTATAGGCCTCCATACTCGAAGTCCGTCCCTTCTCGATTTTCCTCCTGCCCTCTTCCGTGAGCCTGAGGTGTAAGGAAGAGGCGACCTTATCTGCTACCTCGCTCTGCACCGCAAAGATGTCTTCCAGGTTCCTGTCGTAATTTTCCACCCAAAGGTGCTTGTCAGACTCCGCTTCGATCAGCTGCACCGAAATCCTCACCCTGCTTGCGGCTTTCCTTACGCTCCCTTCCAGAAGCGTTCCGACGTTGAGTTCCCTCGCTATCTCCGAAGCCTTCTTGTCCTTTTTCTTGTATCCCATCACCGAAGTTCTAGAGATCACGCTGAGTTCGGATATTTTGGAGATAGTTGAGATGAGCTCCTCTGTCATTCCGTCTGCGAAGTACTCGTCGTTTGGGTCAGGGCTCAGGTTCTGCAACGGCAGCACCGCGACTCTAAGCTTGTCAAGCGTCGGGTGCGCTGGGGAGAACGCTGGAGGAACGAAACTCTTCGACCGAGCACGCTCGGTTGGTTGCAAGGGCCCTCACTACTTGTTGACAGTGTATCCGACCGAAATACTGTAACTGGTTAGTATAGAGCCTTTCGAGGTCCGGCATAAGAGACTCGATTGTTCGGTGGTCTTTTGACTGAACTGCGGACTCGTGGCAAGCCCTGCTTATTGTCGCATGAGGAACATGAGGCTCAAGGGGTTGGCGCCGGGGGGTGGGATTTGAACCCACGAGGCCTAGAGGGCCGTCGGCTTAGCAAGCCGACGCCTTACTTGGCTGCCCAACCATGCCGTCTAGCATCTTTCTAGGCAACCCCGGCATCTAGTCAACCCTGACTGGTCGCGAAGACTGATAGTTCTTCCGAAAGATGTTGTCAAGCTACAAGTGATCGCCTAGTCGACTCTTCAGGTACTCCTTCAGGATGTCGAGCCCATCGTCATCATCGACATGGTAGACGGTGTCTCCCGTTGCAAGATCTCTCATGATCCTCCCGACCAGGCCACGCAGACCCGTAGACTCAAGCTTCTTCCAGCCGTGCGGGTGCTTCGTGATGACGTACCCCACGCCGTCCCATATCATCTCCGCGAGGCTGCGAGGAAGCCTCGACGCGAATGAGCCAGCCTTCGCCACCGTGTAACCAGATCTCGCCGCGGCCGCTTGGAGCTTGCTCAGGTCCACTGGCTCTCGTAGCACCACCCAAAGTTCCTTTCCAAGAGAAAAGTGCACGATATCCACATCCTTGACTCTGGGATGCTCCCTGAGTTCTGCTACGAGCAACTGGGGATCGGTGATCATGATACTCAGCCCCTCCGCCGTTCCCTAGCCATACCGAATCCAAGCCTTCAAAGCGAAAGAGACAACCAGACACAAGACGCGGAACCGTAACTGACAAACATTTTCAATGGTAGCCCGGGGGAGACATGGACATTTTTGTTCGTATCTCTGGACTTGGGCACCGCCCATTGGGAGCACGTGCTATCAATACTTAGAATACAGACAGGTAGCTATCTGCTTCCGGCCAAGGGCTGCCCGGAGCTGCCCATCATCTCGGAGCATACGTTAGGGAACCATCTGTTTCACGTGTTCCTCGGACAGGGCCGATCCACAAGTCTGCCGCAGAGCTCCACTATGACTATCTGGTTGTCATAGCTGGGTTCCCTTGGTCAAGCGCGTCGGCTGATTTTATGTGTACAGCTCTTCTTCGCAGAGACTACGTGATTAGACCCAGCGTCTGGCAGGGTCGCTCGGAGATCTGTATCCTCAACTGCGCAAGCTGTCGGAACGAGACATAGAAGATAGGCTCCGACGGATGCGATGTTGACGTGATCGTTGTAACGTCGGTCGTTCGAGCCGAAGCATTGTACGATCGGTTGGGGAACCCGATCTACGTTGTCGGTTCAGATAACATCATGACATCAGAACCAGTCGCGTAACACACAGACAGAACAAGAGCATCCGCGGCGATCATGGCAGCGCAGTACTAGGTGGCGCTACATGCTTACAGACAACGCTTGTTGTCTTCTTCTAGTGGACCGTTTCCGCAAATCAGATTGAGGAAGGACAACATGAATGTCAACAGGATCTGGTCGTTGGAACTCCCACCGGAGCCAAAACACAGCAGTAACCAGTACTATTTTGAGAATTGTCTCTGAACTTGCAGGTCAGATGGAAGAACTCTCTCCCGCGAATCTAACGTTTTGATCACGGATCCGGTCTCTGACAACTACGGCTGGCGATTGGAAGTCTCTACATCTATCATGGTTACCCAAACTTGGGAGCTGCCAGGAAAGGCACGGTCGAATGGTTGAGGAGCATAGGGTTCCCTGGCTGGTTGGCATTCTTACGCTCCGGACAGATGATCCTACATTCCTGCGCTGCACACGTGACAGAGCATCAGAAACCTACCCAGCCGAGAGAGATTCCTGGACAAATAGGCGCGACAATGCAACAACAATGTAGAATAGCATCGATCGAAAATGATTGGTGAGGGGTTTGGTGTCGCCCTATGGTATTCAGGTAGGCCCAAGCTTTGTTGGAGAGAAAAATGAGAAAGGTTTCGCGCGTGCGCATGCCGAAAGGCAAGAGATTGCAAGAAAGAGTGAGGCAGCTAGAAGGGAAACTGGCCCAGTCGGTTCCGAAAACCGAACTCGACATCGTCCGATCGAATCTACAAGGCAAGATTGCCGAGCTTCACGGCAGACTCTCCGAATCCGTTCCTAAAACGACGCTGGATGGGGTCAAGAAAGATCTCCAAGCCAAGATGACCGATCTTGAAGCGAGATTGAGAGAGTCCGTCTCGAAGACCGAAGCCGAAGCCTTGCGAACGAGGGTCAACGAGTTGGAGTCCAAGCTGGCTCAATCCATCTCTAGAGCCGAAGCGGAAGTGAGACTGAAGAGGGCTCGATCACTGCTGAGGGGCAAGATCAAGAAGCTGGAGGAAGAACTCGCCCGATCCGTGCCGAAGGCCACGTCGGAAGCTAGAATCTGTGCCCTCGAATCAAAGGTTAACGAGCTGACGAGCCGCCTGAGCGAGTCTGTGCCGAGAAAAGATGTCGAACCTCTTAGGGCCAAGCTCAGGGAGCTGGAGGATAGGCTCGCTCAATCCTTACCGAAGGCTGAGGCGGATGCCGCTAGGGCAGAACTTCAAGACAAGATCACGAAGCTCGAAGCGAAACTGGCTGAGTCGGTACCAAGGGGCGAGGCTGAACGACTAGGCGCCGAAGTCGAGGAACTCCAAAAGGAGCTGGGGGCTTCCAAGTCGGAGGCAGACTCCCTACGCGCAGATGTCGCGCGACTGCAAGATAGACTGGCTGAGTCTATACCCAAAGCCGAATCAGAAGCCAAGGTCAATGAACTCGAGACCGAGCTTTCAGGCGCAAGACGGGACCTTGAAGTCGCCAAGACCACGATCCAAGACTTTGAGGAGCAGCTCTCCGAGTCCTCAGCCAAGATCAATGAGCTCCAAGGCAAGCTATCCAACTCGGTGCCGAGAGCGGAACTCGATACGGTCAAGGGTGAACTGCAATCAAAGATTGCCAATCTCGAAAGCAGGTTGGCTGACTCCGTTCCTAGAAGGCAAGCAGACGAGCTGAGAGCCAGAGTCGCGGAGCTTGAGGGCGAGCTGTCTCGATCCGTTCCAAAGACTGAAGCAGATGCTCTCGCGGAGAAGGCAAATCGGTTGGAAGCTGCGTTGGCTGAAACGCGTGAGAAGCTGAACTCGGCAGAAGCAAGAATCCGAGATCTAGAATCCAGACTGGCTGAATCCTTACCAAAGGCAGATGCTGAAGCCAAGAGCAGAGAGCTCACCAATAGGATTCGAGAGCTCGAATCCAAGCTTTCAGAGTCGGTTCCGAGGGCAGAGCTGGATGCTGCGAAGGCGGAGGCTGAATCTAGGATACGAGAACTCCAAGAGAAGTTGTCGGAATCTAAGAACGAGGCGGACGCGCTGAGGGAAAAGACTAGAGTATTGGAGTCTCGGCTGGCTGAAGCCGAAAGAGAGCTTGAGGCTGCGAGGAGCCGTGTCAAGGAGTTGGAGGCAACTGTCGCTAGGCCACCAACAGAAGAGAAGCTTTCAGAACCTACGCTCGGGTGAGACTCCTATTTCTTCACGCCACCTGAAATACTGAAAACTCTCCAAACAACGATGACGCACACCAGACGGCGGAGAAGCGGCTCCGCGACACCGCGGGGGTGAATGCTCACGTGGTGTGTGCTCTTGAATAGCATGAAGATTCATATCTCTTGGCGTACTAATTAGAGGTCACGTCGTCACCAGCAGTAATGACAGGGACTGCAGTTCCTCCATTACTCCTGTGCAGTGGTGGATACTCGGCACAATAGGGCGCTGACTAGGTTAGTGCAATAGACCGCTCGCATTCCCGGAAACACAGTCGTACCATGCCCGACCCGCTCTAGGGACGGGTTCTAGCTGGTGAGATTGGACGTGCGACTATGATGTCTCGATGTGGGAGTTGGAAGGTGAAGGTTCTATTCTTGCAGCCCCAGCCCTGCATCAGGGCCTTGAAATATGCTTCTTGCCTAAGGCAAGCGCTCGGCAAAAGCCTGTTTCTTTGCATGGGCCGTCTATATCGTGCCCCAAGCGAGCTTTACGGTTTTGGAGATGAATTCTTCGACGAGTCGGTTCAGCTAGACCCGAACAAGATCGATGAGAGTATCCGAAATCTGGTCAGAAGGCACGATCCTGACATCATACACAGCCACAATGCGCCGGATTTCCTTACGATATCGGCGACAGAAGTTATAGAGGACATTCCGATCGTACATGACACTCATGAGGCACTATCGCTACGCGAGACAGGGTACTACGTGACAGATGGGCCTGAAGAAGTCGCCAAGTATGGCGATTACGAGAAGGCGGCGAACGAACGGGCTGACGGACGAATATACCCGTCGGAGGGTGTACGAGACCATATTCGAGGAAGATACGATGTTGATCCAGACAATGACGTGCTCTTCCACAACTACATTTCGCAGTCGATCTTTCCGCAAAACATCAGCAAGAAGATGTCGGCCGATGATGGTCGGACACATGCCGTTTACATAGGCACCTTAAGCGACCAGCCAGGAGACCACTACAATCTACTCGAGATATTTGAGAAGCTTGCTGATAACGGCATACACGTCCACATCTATGTAGCCCATGAGAATCAAGCCTACAAAGAGCTGAGCGATCGTAATAGGTTCATACATTATCATGGCCACCTCGACCATATCGCATTGTTTGAAGAACTCACACGATACGATTACGGATGGCTCGGCTTGAACGAGGCCAGAAACAAGCCCCACGTGGATGTAGCGTTTCCAAACAAGACGCTCGAGTATATCTCCTGCGGCCTGCCAATACTATCCTTCCCCCACAAGACAATCAAACAGTTCATCGAAAAGCATGAGGTGGGATTGGTCTTCAAGGATATCGCTGAGCTAAGGCAGCTATTACTGGAGGCCGACATAGAGACACTGCGGCGTAACGCCCTAAGAATCAGGCATGAGTACACGATTGAGAGGAACATTTCACGACTTATTGGATTCTACAAGAAGATTGGAAATGAAGTTTGATACGCGTCTATGTGGTGGAGGATGAGCTACTGGACGCTCCTTGTGACTAGGGATGGCGAGAAGTCCATCGCCTCCACAGTAGAGTCGATTCTAGGTCAAACGAAGCCTCCGAGTGTCATCCTCATAGTCGATGATGGGTCAACAGATAGGACGCGAGAGATTCTACACGAGGCGGAGAAAAGGTACTCGCCGAGAATCCAATCCGTGGTTCTTCCAGACAGAGGATACGATATTCGAAGGGTAGTCAACAACCTCAATGTTGCCATGCAAAAAGCTGACGAGCTAGGTGTTGAGACCGATTACGTGCTCATAAGTAGCGATGACTGCATCTATCCAGACAACTATGTGGAATACCTGTTTTCTGAGATGGAGCGGGATCAAGATCTCGTCGTCGCCTCAGGGAGCATCTTGCAGCCGAATTTACCGCGCAAGTATTTTGCTCCTCATGGTTCAGGCCGCATGGTGAGGAGCAGGTTCTTCCAACAGCTTGGCAACCGTTATCCTCCCTACTACGGGTATGAGACGTGGCTTTTATTCGAGGCGCTTCGCGTCGGATTCAAGATCCAGAATTTCGGAGAGCTACGCTTCAAGCAGACAAGGAAGCCTTCATGCCTTCGACGACTGGGGGTTAGCCATGAGATGTTTAGGATTTCATCCCCTAGAAGTCGTGAGAAGGTGCCTGACCGATTTGGACGGACAACATATACCTACAAGTGCCTGTCTTAAGATGCTCTACGACTACTTCAAACCAAACTCAAGAAAAGAAGACCCGTACTTCAAACTCTATAGCAGGGCTTTCAGAAGATTCGTCTCTGAACACCAAAGACGACAGATATCATTGAGCAAGCTGGTGCTCTTACTTGCCAAGTCGCTCATCAAGCTGCCCTGCGCGATTGCATCTCCGTCTTAGCGCGGTTACACACGTCTTGAGGAGACTTCTGTTACGTTGCTGGATCCCGCGAGTTGACACCGCTGAATTGGCTTTGATCTGCACGCTCAGGCTTGAGAGCCCTGCCCTCCTCTTCGTGCTGCACCAAAAGGATTCTTGAGCGAGAAGCCTACTTAGGGGCGCATTCAGCGTGATATGCCTTCTTCGTTATCCACCCTTTCTTTACTTCCTTCCCGGCTTCAATCTCCTTTCCACACTTCGCACACTTAACCAAGTTCACCACCGATTTGGCATCCTTGGCTTTGCTATAAAGGGGTTGACTTTTCGGTGTGACGCTAGGAGCACCCTCAGGTCGACGGATACGTTCTCGAATACTGGAACCCGTTCGCGGTATTTGGCAAGCCGATGAAGAGTCTCTCAATGACAGCACCAGCCACGCCAGCGGACAAAGTGGAGAATAAGATCAACAAGCTTCTATCTCTAGCAGTAGATGTACTTTCAAACTCCATTCTTCTGGGAAGGGATAAAGCACGTTCGCGCATAGAGGATGGTAGCTCTGAGCAGTTTTATAGAGACCGTTAGAAGTAGAAGGAGTGTAAAGGAGAGGTTCATCGAGAGACCTGTAGAAGACGATGCTCTGGAGTAAGTTCTTGAAGCAGAAACCCGGGCGCCTTCAGCCCATGACCGAAAGTGTGAAATTCTTGCGAAACCGAGAATCGAGCCCAGGATTTAACTCCGGAGAAACTGGTGCGCCAGTTGTAGCTTGAGACGATCAGGTTCGCTTGATGGCGCCCTGAACCTTCATCGCGACACTTGGAGGGAGCGCACGAATCTCAGACACAGTTCAGAAAAGCAGCTTCTCCAGTCCCTGTTCTAGGAAGTATATTCCTAGGGCGGTCAGAAAGAGACCAAGCAGTATCGATATGTGCCGCTGCCTCGGATTCACGTAGCTTGCATGGCGATGCATAACAAAGGAGACGAATCCGTAGTATCCGAAGTCTGCCAGCCAATGCCCTGCAGTTACGAGCACCACTCCTAGGATTCCCATGACCTCTAAACCTTTGAGGAGAAGAGCGAGGCCAGCTGTGGCCCACCACAGGGGCTGCGTCGGATTGAACGCTGTATAGAATATTCCTCCGCCTAGCGAGGAGTTGACCTTCGCTGCGTCCATCTTGGCTTCGCCAGTCCTGCTCTTGATCATCTTGATGCCCATGAGGGCTAGAACCAATCCACCTGCCAGATAGATGATTTCACTGTTCCCTAATATTATCCAGCCGAATCCTAACAGGATCAGCAAGATGACTCCAAACTCCCACAACACGTGACCCATCATAATGTAATGGCCAGTGACCCGCCCCTTTCTAGAAGTATCGTACAGCGTGAAAGCCAACAGAGGGCCAGGAATCACAGCGCCGCTGAGACCAACCACAAGACCAATCGAGACCAGAGCAAGGGACTCAAAGATCATTGTGGGTCATCTGCCTATCCGTCTGTTACGTGCACTGACCTCCGTTCCGACGCGCGGTGTTGAACCGAAATTTTGGTGCGGCCGCCGGGATTCGAACCCGGGTTTCCTCGCTGCGGTCATGCAGCTTAGAGGCTTGGGGGGCCTCCGTCATAGACCAGGTTATCCTTCCAGCCCCGCAGGCTGCATCTGGACCACGGCCTAGTGGAGTCTTGCCTCTCGCACTCAAATCCCAGCCGAGACGACCGCAAGAGGATGAAGTATTGAGCTGGCAATAAAAGCCTCACGACGTAGGCCGTAGGAAAGACAAGCCTAACTCTCTTAGGATTTGCCGCGGCATCCTGATCAATTCGAGGAATGTTTCCATCATGGAAGTCCGCAAGGCCGGCAAGATTGCGGGTGGATTGCTTGCGTTGACGGGGTTCCTAGGTGTTGTTTTGCTGGCTACGACAAGATACTTTGGAATCGCTCGGGGGTACTCGACTAGATAGGTTTCGTACATAGGCGCCGCATTTTCCCCACCAGAGATGCGTCGCAGGCTAGACTTCGCAGGGGCCTGTAAGCAATTCCTGCCTCTTCCAGTTGTCTTATGGGAAGGAGCTCCAAGATGATATTTGCGCATCGCAGCATTTCATCTTCGCTAATTGAAGTTTCACTCATTTGCAATACCGCACCGAGTGCCGCCGTTAGGAAGGCATCGCGGAGAGTAACCTTGCCTAGTTTTCCGTTCCTTCTCCTCGTAGCCTTCGCGAACAAGGTGACAAGATTCGCACCGATCTTCTCCCGAGCTATCTCGGAAAGGAGGTATCCGCGAACGGTGGCGAAGGTTTCAGGATCTTTCGTCGATTTTTTCACAAGAATATTTTGGTCTAGCATCCAATTCAGCGCAGCTTCGATTGTTTCGCGCCTTATGGGATTCATCGGAGCATCCTAATCCTTCAGCTGGACTGCGGGCACCCAAAAACATCGAATAAACCGTATTCTTAATGTAACCTATTTGCCTTCAAATACCTCGTGGTGTTGCGGCAATCTGATCATAAGGGCCCTTGCAACATCAATTGACTCTTCCTTTGTCTTGTCCGCGAGCTTCGAAATCCTTTGAAGGTCTCTCGAAAATTCATAGAGGGTTTCGACGTCCCTTTCGTATTCCTTGAAGATTAATCCGTCTTCATATATGCCACTCAGCATTGATTCCATTACAACTCTTGAGCGTCTTGTGAGGGTGTATTCCCCAGTATCTATTTCCTCAAGTAAGGTTGATAATCCCTTCTCATCGATGGAAAACTGTTGAGCTGACGCGCCTGAGACTTTAAGCGCATGTTTCACGAGTCTAACCTGATATTCTCGTTGGTCCGCATAACGACGAATTAGCCTTCGAGTTTCCAAAATCGGAACTCTTTCGAACAGACGAATTCTTGGAAGGGAGAGGAGAGTTTCGAGTGGTCTCGGCATTTCTAGAATGGGTTGCGTGCCGAAGGGGTGTTAAAACGGTTACTCTTTATGCCAAGAAGAGGCGGGGAAGGCAATGGTACCTACTCCATGAAGTCCTCTGCCTTGTGTGGTTCCGGGGGAAGTCCCTTGCGTTTGCGGATGTCGGCTATAACCTGCATCACCATGGACTGCGGGACGGGTGCCCAGTGAGAGAATTCTAATCCCCAGAAGGCTCTTCCCTGTGAGGCGCTTCGCATAACCTCTGAGAGATCGAAGGTCTCGGCAGTTGGAAGTTCTCCAGTCACGTAGACCAAATGTCCGCGTTGCTCGACAGAGATGATTTTGCCACGTTTCTGCGAAATCACGCTCGTGGCTACCCCTAGGAGCTCAGGCGGAACCTTGACTGTAATCTTCTGCACAGGTTCCATTAAGATCGGATCTGCGCTTAGGAATCCGGCGAAGAAGGCTCTTCTAGCCATGGGCATTATCTGGGCTGGGCCTCTGTGTACGGGGTCTTCGTGAAGCGAAATATCAGTGATCTTCGCCTTGAGGCCGCGGATCTGCTCGTACGCCAGTGGTCCTTCCTTCAAACCCCAGCGGTAGCCTGCCACAACCATATCCTTCACTTCCTGTAGGAACTGAGCTCCCTTAGTCACCTCGACCAGCATGTTACCTCCTTCATCAACGCTCCAAACACCACGAGCCTCATCTGGGCTCCAACCTTCTTCTCGCAGGATCTTGGCCATCTCGTGGCGGTCTTGGTATTCCCCGATCTTTCCTTCATGAATCATCTTGATGATCTTCTCGGGCAGAGGTTCGATTTGGATGTAGATCTTGTTGTGCTTGTTCGGGGATCTACCCTCAACTGGTCCAGCGGTATCTCTGATGCCTTCACGGTAAATCACAATCGGCGTTGATGTTACGATTTCAAGCCCCGTCTTCGTAATGAGTGTAGTCGCAATTTCCAAGTGAAGCGTGCCCATTCCGGCTATCAAATACTCTCCAGTTTCCTCGTTGATTTTCGTGACGAGGTTCGGGTCTTCTAGGTTCAGTTTACGCAGAATGTCCACAAGTTTGGGTAGATCTCTGCTAAACTTCGGTTCAACCGCCATAGTGACAACCGGTTCTGTAACATAGCGAACCGCTTCGAAGGGTGCGATGTCCTTCACGATGGATAGGGTTTCACCTGCCTTGGCGGCGTCAAGTCCGAGAAGAGCGGGAATGTTTCCTGCGTTTATGGTTCCAACTATTTCCCTGTAGGGTCCCATGAATATGCATACTTGCTGAACTCGCTGATCAACACGAGCCCCTAGGAGATGTAGGGTCATGCCCTCGCTTATCGTTCCCGAGAAAAGTCTGCCACTCGCCACGACCCCTGCCTGCGGATCGACTACTATGTTCGTTACAGCCATAACAATCGGTCCGTTGTCGTCACAGTTCAGCATCGCCTGGCCAATTTCGCTGCTTATGTCACCCTTCCAGACTCTGGGTATGCGGTACTTTTGAGCGACATGGGGTGCCGGCATTGATTCCACAGCCATGTTCAGGATGGCTTCGTGAAGTGGGGCGCGCTGAACCAGTTCGGACAACATGTCTTTCGCATAGGCTTCCGCGACATCCGAGAATCTGACGCCTTTCTTCTCTGCTATCTCTGCCGTGAACCCCCATCTATCCTTGGCAGAACCCATGGCCACCGTATTCGTGGCGAAATTAACTTTCCATCTCTCACGATATTCGGGTTCAGCATAGAGGTCGACTAGGCGGTTGAATTCCGTGATTATGCGGCCTATCCTCTCCTGAATTTGGTCAGGCGTCAATCTGAGTTCCTTGATTAGACGATCAATCTTGTTAATGTAAAGAACGGGTCGAACCCGTTCCTCAAGTGCCTGCCTGGTCACCGTCTCGGTCTGAACCATTATTTCCTCAACGGAGTCAACAACCACAACAGCACCATCGATCGCTCTCAACGACCTCGTTACCCTACCTGAAAAGTCAACGTGCCCCGGTGTGTCTATGAGGTTGATGACGTAGGCCGTTCCATTCCTCTCATGTAGTAAGCTTATGTTCGCTGCCTTGATCGTCATCTGGCGTTTTTGTTCCTCTTCCATATAGTCGAGGGCGAGCGCTGTGCCAGCCATGCTTGGTGACAGAAGACCTGCGGCAGCAAGGAGCGAATCGCTCATCGTTGTGTTGTGCACTACGATTCCGTTTCCAATGAAAGTATGTGTCATGGGGACCGAAATGTCGTAGACGTCAAAGTTGCCTGTAGCGGATATGCAGGACTTGACTTTTACAAAGCCGGCCTCACCTCGGCTTAGCATCAACCAGCGGGAAAGCAAATCTCGTAAGTTCTGTCTGGCTTGGCGGCTTTTGAGTAATGTTGACCAATCACGCATTAGCTCGAGCCCGTACTTCGTAACGGTGAATCGACGACCAGTCCTTCGTATTACCCCGTCTTGGATGAGCTGCTCAACGATACCGTTCAAGGGTGCTACGGGCAGTCCTATCTCCTTTGCTACTCTTCCCGGCGTAAACCCGTCGCCGATGAGTCGGGTGACAATGAGCCTCTGCATGATCCTCCGCTTGGTGAACGAACGCAGCGAACGAGCGATTGCAGCTAGATTCTCCCGGCTTATTCGAGTTCGACCAGACTCAAGGTTCGAGTAGAACGGCAACCCTAAGGCTGTCCGCGGAAATGCCAAGTGAGTTCTCAGGTCTCTGAGAATGTCAGGCGCTATGGGAAGGAAACCTGTCTTCATATCAATCAGAGAACGACGAGCAATCTTCCTCAAAGCAGTACGTTTGTCTTTCTTGCTGAATCCTATGCGCTGAAGGAACTTAATGCAACTGCGACTTGATATCTTCACAGTGAGGTATTTGCCTTTGCGAGATAGTCTTGATTGGATCCCAAATCTCAGCAGTGCTATGGACACTCTCTTCGCGAGTTCAGTGCTAGCAGTGGTTAGTCCCACACACCTAGAGTTCTTCTCAACGTATCCATCCGTGTCGTAGAGTCCGCGCAGGAAGCTTGCGAGGACGCTGTCATTCATTATGAGGAAGAGCCACGGAAGCTTCAGTCTATGCGATTTGTGATATGGAGGATAATCACAAAGATCCTCAAGAAACTTGATGAGCGTCATTCCACCATGATGGTCGAGTCTTCGACCGAGTGTCCTCTTGTCTAGAATCAACTTCGACTGTACGTCGAGGACTCCCTTGAGAATCGCCTGGGCGCTTGAAAGTAGCCGTGGGTCCGAGTTGTGGAGTGAGGCGCGCACGCTTCCGTCTCCGTAGAGTAGGCCGACTAGGTAGGCTAAGCGCCGGAATTGAGCAAGATATTTTGGCAGGTAGATTCGACGCGAATGTTTACCAAACCGCCTGACACTCAGCCTGTAGTTCAAGCGTTCAATTTGGTCGTACAGGGAGCTCCATGAAATGCCCAGCGTATTCGCCAAACTCGCAAGATCGTTTAATCGAAAGCGTCCCGTCTCTAGGTTCGCCCTGAAGGCGACGAAGGAGCAAGAACAGGAGGCTCGTTCGTATACCTTTCTTGACCCGAGAGCCTCAACTCTGGACCGCAGTGCTCGGGCATGCCGTTTGCCCAGATAGGCTAGATAATATGGCTTGGCCGCTAATTTAGCAAGAATCTGTTCCTTCACCCTCTCAAGGCTGGCAATGCGCGGTTTTAGCACGAGGGGAACAAGCAGGTATTCTCCCGCCTTCAGACGTTCTGCCCTAACACTTTCAACCAGACCGTGTCTACTCAAAGCATAGAACGGGTGCTCCGGAGTAGTCCTTACCGTCCACCCGTTGTCTAGAATGACCTCAACTAGTGTATCCGCATTAAGTTTGAAAACATGAGACGCCATACGATCCTTGACGGCTAGAGCGGAGACATCGAACGAGTCCACTTCCCTAGCTAGTTCATCGCCTGACTGAAATCTCTGATAGAGGTCGGCGATCGGTGCTATTTCACCAGAAGACAGAGGAACAAGGGTGTCCTCGCTCACGCACTTGCCGTGGTCGACATGGGCGATTATGCCCATATATTCCGGACGCAGAAACTAAGCTACGTCTTTCGGATCTGATCCTTGTTCGATATGATCTTCTGTATCTCCGATGTGGTCTTGTAACGGGGCATTTATTCTCAACCCTGTTCCGAAATCGCGATGGCAACATAACTCAATGTCATTTATGTGTTGCTCTCGGCGCCACTGACTTCACTAACTCCGCGCTGGCTAGTTCGCACGACACACTTCGCTATGTCCTTCCTAGTTTGAAGAAGAGCAGCTCAACCGGTTATTGCTACTCAGTAGATAGGCGTGGCCGTCGGCCCGAGTCCTTCTCCACGAAAGGAAGGGAAAATCTCGGAGCGCACATTCGTTAGCCAGTCGTTGACGTATTGGAATTATTCCACGGATGCTCGGATTGTGAAAGATGTTAAATGCCGATCTTTACATGGTGCCGGTGAACATTGCATGAAATCTCTGAGAATACTGGCCAGCAGTCAGACCAATTTGTCTCGCAATAGGTTGTCAAGAGTTCCGAGAAAAAGGGAGTCATTGGTGTTGCTGCTCTTATTGTTTACAGGTAGTTCCCAGTGGTTTTTCGCCGCCTATGGAATCTCTACGCAAGGTACAGAAAAGAAGTACCTGTTGGCGTTCTTTGAGTTCGAGGATTTGACCCATGCGAAATCAATCGATGAGTTACGAGAGATCGCGGTGACCCAAGTACAATCCTACTATGAACAGGTGTCATACGGCAAGCTCAAAGTGACGGCAGACATTGTCGAAAGATGGATAAAGTTGCCCATCAAGGTCAAGGAAATGAAAGTGTTCGAATGGGACTATGATCAGGATCAAATGCGGAGCCTTGATAGCAATGCTCGCCAAGCGTTATCACAGTTAGGAATCGGAGCGATAGGGTATGCCATTAAGTTCGTAGTGTATGCCGGAAAGGTGTGGGGGCATGCAAGATCTGACTACGGCATGTCCTTCATGAATGAATTCCAGAAGACAGGCGTGTACCGTCACGAGCTGGGGCACGTGCTCGAGCTCCCGGATCTGTACAGCTACAGACTCGCAACAGAGGGGAAGCCTTCGGGTGTATGGGTTGGACCATGGGATCTAATGTCATGGGGCGGAAGAGGAGGTCTCAGTGCTTGGTCTCTCATCAAGGTGGATTGGATAGACCAGGAGCGAATAGTTGATGTTAGGGGCGAATTCGAGGGAACCTTTGTGATTGATGCCTTAGGAAACCTGAGCGGCAGGGTCCACGTTGCCCGAGTTCACATTCCGGGGACTTCCCAAGACTACTACATTGAAGTGAGAGAGAAGATCGGTGCAGATGCTGATATGTACTCTGACTGGTATCCCAAACTTCGAGTGGGTGTCCTGATATACCTCGTTAACGCGCAAGGAGATCCCAGAGAGGGTCAGATTAGGGTCATCGATTCTCATCCGGGCAGCTACACAGATCCTGAAGACGACTTGCTTGATGCACCGTTCAATCTTGGCAAGAACGAAAATGTCACTATGATAAATCGGCTCAAGGATGTCTCTATCATAGTTCTCGGCAAGTTCGGCTACTCATACAAGATCCTGCTCGGAAGAGCATCCGTGGCAGATAAAGCGACTGAGGCGAATACCATTCTTGTCCAAGCGGAGGACGCCGTTGCTAAAGCAGAAAGGGAGTTCAGAACAAATGGACTCGATATTGCGAGAGCCCAACTCGCTAATGCAAGATCCGCATACGGACAAGCGCAGTTTGCAGATGCAATCTCGCGAGCAAGAGAGGCGATCGGCTCAGCAAACGCTGCCAGTGAGGTGCCGACAACCTTCACAACCTCGAGTGCAACAACGTCGAGCGCGCCGCTGAGCGAGTTGCCGCTGATCCCCGCTCAACCAAATGTCCTTGTCTACGCAATTGTCGCAGCTGGAATCGCTGCCGGGGTCGTGCTCATTACACTAAGAAAACGGAAATCGCGTAGATAGCGCGGGCCGTAACAGGTCCCTTCATTCCACGAACTTCCTTTTTTCGCGCCGTCTAGAAGAATGAGAACTCATATGCGATAAGCAGAACTAGGCATAGAAGGCTTGCGACCAGAATCGCTAGCTTCGTGGACATTGTCCCGGCACATGGGGCTTATTGCGGACAATCCTGAAAGGGCGTAGTGTCACCTGCAAGCTTTGTTGGAGGTTACAGCTAAGGAAATGATTAGTGTGCGCGGAGAGGACGCCAACTTATCAGGAACTTGACGGTAAGAGGATTCTGCGCGTTGAGGCAAGAGACTCATGGGGTTCAACCTATCACCAATCGTCGTAAAGCGTGAGCTTTCGCTGGAGGATTTGAGAGGTCGAACCCTAGCCGTTGACGCTAACAACATGTTATACCAATTCCTTGCTCTGATTCGCATGCGAGATGGGAGGCCCTTCACGGACTCAAGGGGGCATATTACGTCACACTTGGTGGGACTCCTGATGAGGACGACGCGACTGATAGTTGACTATCAAATCCGACCGGTCTTCGTTTTTGACGGGAAACCACCCGAACGAAAGATGCGGACACTCGAAGAGAGACGACGACAAAGGACTAAGGCGCGACAGGAGTGGGAAGTCGCGTTAAGTAAAGGTGATTATTCATCTGCTTGGTCGAAAGCTGTCACCATGAACTCATTGACTCAGGTTATGCAGAATGATGCAAAAAATGTCCTCAACTTGCTTGGGATTCCCTACATACACGCCCCACAGGAGGCTGAAGCCCAAGCTGCCTACATGGCCAAGCGAGGAGATGTTTGGGCCGCGAACAGTCGGGATTATGACTCCGTGCTTTTCGGTTCCCCGCGCTTGGTTCGATACGTAACGATCTCGGGGCAGGAGTTTCTACCAAGCAAAGGTATAGCGCGTCCACTCATCCCAGAGTTGATTGAGCTTCAAACACTCTTGGAGTCGCTAAGGATAACGCATGAACAACTCGTTGACTTGGCCATCCTCGTTGGAACAGACTTCAACGCGGGCATAAGGGGGGTCGGCCCTAAGACAGCGCTAAGACTCATCAAGGCACATGGAACCTTAGAAAGCCTCGCGGATCCATATAGGAGCCAGCTTCCTGAAGACTTCGATGAGCTTCGCAAGATCTTCTTGGACCCAGTTGTCACTGGTGATTACGGAC
>Ga0209725_1000731_pt1 | contig 19363 bp, 22 predicted proteins | sample I18A1metaG_FD_184145 | JGI IMG/M metagenome (GOLD analysis project Ga0209725, IMG submission 184145) | Lake sediment bacterial and archeal communities from Gulf of Boni, Indonesia to study Microbial Dark Matter (Phase II) - ​I18A1 metaG... | ecosystem: Environmental > Aquatic > Freshwater > Lake... | reverse complement strand
GACGGGCGGAGGATACGCAGGTTGTGCATGCATAGGCTGGGGATAGACAGGTTGGTACACTGAAGACGGTTGAACCTGGGCTTGTGGAGGAACGTATGCTCCTATGCCGCCGCTATTAGAATTGGCAAATCTCAGACCTTGACGACCAGTGCAAGTGTACCGCCGACGATGCCTAGTATCGCGCCAATAAGGAATCCGCCCATGGATCCTCCGAAGAGGCTAATGATGGAGAAGACTAGTATCATAGTTCCCCACATCCTACAGCACGCGCGTAAGCCGTGCGTAGCTTCTCCAGGACGAATGTTGAGCACGATCTTTCATGATGGAGGACTGTCCGAACCGCTCATCAGGTATCCACCGAACGCGGTCTGCCAGACTAGTGTTGGGTACACGATCATTCGTTCCATGCCGCCCTTGCCGAGGCCCAGCAAAACCTGGCTAGGCAAAAGCACGAGCGCGAGCAGTGAGAACGCGCCCAGAATGACTGAAAGGTAGTTCAGGGGTTCCTTCACCAGTCTATAGGCCACGATTGCGGATAGGCCTCCGAAGAGGAACGCTGCAACGACGGCGACGAAATGTGGTACGCCAGTCGTCTCCGGGAATACTCCAACTCCCAGCGCGCCTATGCCCGCGAGCGTGATGATCACCGTGAACACGCTGCTGCGAAACCGGCGATGAATGAAGTAGGCGCTTGCCGTGGTCATCAGACCTAGAAGGAAGACGGAGGAGTTGAAGATGGCTGCCGTTGGGCCTACGCCCAAGTCGCTGATGTAGTTGAAGGAGACGCTGTAGCCAGGATACAGCGCCTCTGCCACAACCATCCCAACCACGAATTGTACGCTCCCGACGAACAAGAGAAGTCCCGCGTTTTGTTGGTGATCCATTCAAGTCACGCACGAACATTCACTTTCGTGACCGTAAAGCACTTCCGAACGAGTCGTCCAAGACGGTCGTCCGCCTTCTCGCTCGATGAGGCTTATGCCTCTGCTACAAGAGGCCGATCTGAGTGGAGTTCGACTTGATCGTCAGTGCCGGCTGCTGCAAATCAAGGTGTCTTTCAGAAATTCGAAGGACGGAGGTCTTATGTCATTAACAAATGGTTCTCGCAATTGCTGTCGTTCCCTAATCACACCCTCTGGACGAATAGACGTTGTTGAGCAAACAAGGATTGCTGACGTATTTGGGTGGAGCAGCGCAACGCGTGCCGCCAACTGGCGCTAGCTTTGTGTGCTCCTGATCCGGAATTGCAGCGGTGCTCCGTACAGTTCCTGGTACATTGAGCCGAACGGGCCTAGGTAGTCTTCTGCCTTCTTTGCTGTTTCGTAGGTAGCGAGATCAGATTCCCTGTCCGTCTTGAGGTACCCTTTGTTGAGCAGGAAGTCCAGATAGCCTTGGCAGGTTCTCGAGTTCAGGTCGCAGCGTTGAACTATCTGCGTAAGCAGCCGAGGCTTCTTGCAGTACACGAGAATCTCCCAGTAGATCTCGTATACGGTTCTTCTCTCTTTCACCGGTGAGACCTCAGGCCCTCTCCAAGAGTCTCTTGAGCTCCTCCTCCGCTTTGGACGCTCCAATGAGGCGAGGGTCCAAAGCATCCTGATATTTCCCGAAGGTGTGGGAGATGTATACGCCTGCCAAGCCGGTCGGGATCGTCGCAGCCAAGCTCAAGACGGCCTGCGTCATGTTGGCAGGTGTGACTAGGAGCGTTTGGGCGAAGCTGAGGAGCCCGAGCCCGATGAACAGCAACCCGGACGCTGCACCCAGTACTCTAAAGGCTCTGATTGGACCGCGGTGTTCACGGTAGTTTGAGAGGAGCTCAACGATTAGACTTATCACACGTTCATTCCGTCCCTCCGTATCGTGCCCGGTCATCACCTCGCCACGAGCCTTCTCAAGATTCTCGACAGCGTCAAACATCTCTACACTGTGCATGAACCACCTCGCGACGAGGCCAAGAATCACCGTAGCTAACACTACCGTCACCACAGACTGAAGTGTGAGAACAGAGATCAGAGCTGACAGATCCATGCTGAACACAGGCGAAATTGTTGTTATGATCGCACTGATAGAGATCGCCAGGGCAACCCCCCCGTAGACCAAGTTGATCAATACAAGAGCTTGAAGATACCGAACCTCTCTAACCGCCTTTCCTGCAATTCCTTCAAGATTGAAGCGTCGCACGATGGGTTACCGTCTGGCGACAAGAGCACGAATATCAATAGACCTTGCGTAACTGTGTTACGTCCGAAACCCGACGGCCTAGCTCATCCAACTATCCCACTCTCTGAGATGGTTGTGCCGGGGAGCCTTCAGTCCGGCCGAGAGGACTCTCAGAAGTCTGGCTTCCTCTACAGGCTTTGGCGGGAACTCTCTTACATTTCTCCTCTTCTCAACAGGAGAGGATGTGGTCTTGGCATTTCAGCGATGAAGAAAAAAGAGACGGGGGTGGTGGCTGGGCGTCTTTGTCTTGGCGTTGCTGTTTCGTGGTATGTGTTGCATATGTCGTAGCTACTCTAGCTCGGCTGGGGCTACTACGTTCACTGCCACTGGAGGACCATGCAATATGAAGTCCATTTCCTCGTAGCATCGACATCGACAGAGCTACTGGCAAACCGAAGTGGCAGAACGTCAACTTCCTCCTGTACGGGCCCAACAGAGAGATATTCTTCGCCGACCCGTACTTCGACTACTTCTGGCAACTGTACAATAACGACCTTCGAAACACGGAAGTCAGATTCTACACTCCTTGAGACAGCCCAACAAGCCATCGTAGCAGACGGGAACGCCCTCTACTCCCTGTTCTCTTTTCTTACCGACTTACTCAGTGCCGGGTACGTTCTCGCGCTTACAGTCAGAGTGAGACGAAGATAGGGTCACCGCTGACTCAGATTTGCAGTAGTTTGGTCACGAAGGAGGTTCTAAACTTCCTTCGCACTTTCTCTAAGGGTTCGCCGAGTATCTGTATTCTTTCCAGACTGCATGTTCCGAGTCCATGCTCCTCTGCTAGGCGCAGGTGTTTCACCGCTTCTGGTGATATGCTCATCACGGCGGCGCCGACAGTGTCTACGGCAACCGGATCTGTTCCAGCGATGACAAGGTTCATCTCCACAGGATTGCCGCTCGTCTCATGTCCTTCCCCGGCGATTATCCCGTCTATGATCGCCACCCTCGGTCCTATGACAGAAGCTAGATCAACGATATTCTTGCTCAGGCTCGTGTGCATCGATGCCTTGGGCGTCATCGCTCCCATCATGTTCTTCAAACTCAGGGTCACGCCAGCCATCCTATGCGGCTTAAGCTTTGGAACGCTGATAATCGTGCTCTCTAGGACGGTCTTCGCTATCTTCACCTTCTTCATCGCTAGCGGATTCCGGGGTCTCACCTCGACGTATTCGTCTTTGTTCAGGTCAACGAGTCTGACATTCCATCTTTCTGCAACCGCATCGACACCGGCGACCTTGAAGGCTTGGATGGTGTCTCCGAATCCGGTTCCCTCGCCAATGATGATCTCCTTCACACCACGATGTCTAAGGAACTTGACTACGCCTTCTATGACCCTGCTGTCGGTCGTGATCCCGGTTGACGGATGCTCGGTGTTGATGTAGTTTGGTTTTATCAGAACCGACTTCTCCGCTGGGATGGCTGCAAATGCGTCTACCATTTCGAGAGCCTTAACCGTCATCTCGGGAGGCTCTGTCCCCCTCACGATGGCAACTCTACTCATGCGCTCTCCATCCTGCTCGCCTCAGCCTGACTCGTAGTTCACGAAGCATGGCCAAGATCAGTGCATCACGATTGTAGCGCTTGAATCCGTACCGTCGCTCCAATAATGAGTCCGCTGTAACTTCGACTACAAGCGTGTCAGGTAGATTCCATCACAATCGTTGTCAGGGTGGATCTTACCTTGTTGAGCCTCCGTACCTTCCACGTGACAACCTCTTTCAGCTTGTCCATGGTTTCAGCTTCAATCCTCGCCACAATGTCGTATACTCCGTAGACGGAGTGCGCCTCCCTGACATTTGGGATGCTTCGTAGTTCCTTCAGGACTTCATCTTCTCCGCCGGCGTCTATATTCATGAAAACAAAGGCCATTGGCATGAGTCATGCCTCAAGTCCTGTAGGTTCCGATGCATTATGAACGTTGCCCCCTGCGGAAGGACGTTCCAGAAGAAACGGGCGAGAGTTCGAAAATTGGAAGAGGTGGGTCTAGCTCTCCACTAGCTGAAAGCGTAGACCACTTGGACGTTCACCGTGTACTCCAGTTGCCCAGGCATGACGGGTACCGGCTGCGCGGCGACTTCTTTGAGGTCCATTCGAACAGGTTGGTAGTAGTAGCCAAGGCTAACTGAGATCGGGCCCACGAGCGTCACGCCCATCGACTTTGCGATTGTTCCGGCTTTGCTGTCGGCGTCTTTGACAGCCAAGTCAAGCGCCTCGGTCTGAGCCTGCTGCGCCTTGACGTCGGAGAGGCCGAAGTAGACTCCTCCCAGCTCGTTTGCTCCGTTCGAGATCGCCAGATCAAGCATATTGCCGACCGCCGCCAGGTCTCTTACTGTGACGCGGATCGAGTGCCTCACTGAGTAGCCAACGAGTATCGGCCTCTGCCCAGGTTCTTTGGATTCTTGATAGATCGGACTCAGAGAGTAGTCAACGGTCTGTATGTCTTTCTCAGCAATTCCGGCGCCCATGAGCGCTGAGATCACCTTCGACATCGCGTTGTTGTTCAGCTCTTCAGCCTGGTCCGCAGTGTCAGCCTGAGTCACGACGGAGGCCATGAACCAGCCCATGTCAGGCTTCATCGAGACGGTTCCGGCTCCGCTTACTGAGATGGTCTTGGGTTCAGCTTTGGTAGGCTGTGTTACGACTGCCGGGGGCCTGTATGACATGTAGAGGGCGAAGCCGCCTAGGAGAGCCACCGCGACAACAAGGATGAGAACAAGGCCGTAGAGCCGTTTCTCTTGAGTTTCACTCATTCAACTCACCTCCGTCATCAGCTGTGCTGGTCCCGCATACTGCCAGGCCCTTGATATCAATCCACGCGTTGGAACATGGTGTTCTAATTCTCGAATGCATTCTCGGGCCGTCTGATCACACACATAGATGAGGTACAGTGCCATGCATCTTCACATGAAGGCTTATCTCGACAGGCCAATGTAGTGAGAACCAATCTGAGACGGCGGACGGTTTGTTCAACATCAACATCACAAGCACCGTTCTAGACCGAATCTCAGCAGACGTCGCGCGTCCCTACGAGCGCATCGGGCTACTGATCGGGTTTCTCCTCGACGACGGACTCTGGATCAACGACATTGTTGCTGCGGGAAATGAGGACACGGAGACATCGTGCATACTTCCGCCCAAGAAGCTCGCGAGAGTTGCTGATGACATAGTCAAAGGCAAGATTGAGGGCAGGATCGTGGGCTGGTACCACTCGCACCCGGGCTACGGCGTATTCATGTCAGAAATCGACGTAGAGACACAAAGCAAGCTGCTGCAGTTCTCACCCTTCGTCGTCGCCTTGGTTGTGGATCCAGAGATAAACGAGTTCGGGGTCTGGGCTCTAGAACCTGACGATGGACTCGTTCAAGTATCCAACGATCACATCAGGATCGTCTGACAGCCCGCCTGGGCTTTGCTCGTGCATTCTTCGTGTCAAGCCCTGCTCTGACTCTTTCGAGTCCGCGAAGCCACTCGTCTGCAAGCGCCAGTCTCTGGCTCGTCAACTTTGACTTGGTCTGCTTCCAAATGGGATCCAGAGTAGCTTTCGAGTATCCCATCCTCTGGTACTCGATTATCTGAAGCAAAAGATCCAAAGCATCAGCGCAGCGTACGATCCTAGCCTCGAGAGATTTCGCCGCAGAGTACTCCTCGACGGAAGCGTTGAACATCCGTTCGAGTCGCTGGTTTTCGAGGCCGGCCAAGATGCGCGAAATCGCTCTGCGTTCAAGTTGCGTCTTGACTTGAGAACCTCTCACACCCAGATACCGTAGGTACGCTTTGCTGATGTCGAACGTTAGGGACTCTGATAGGTCATGGAGGAGTGCCATTCTCAGCACTTGTTCCACGCTGATTCTTTGCTTCCTCAGCCGCATCATCTCAGACATCGTCAATGCGATCACCGAGACTGAGTAGCAGTGCGACGAGACAGGCTCAACGTCATTCTTGCTGATCCTGTAAGATATCCAGCCGCTGCGTGGAACAAGTTTCAGCCGCATCAAGTCATCAAGAAACTTCAGCGGGATCAAGCTCAAATTATCCTCGCGCGTGAAGCATGTCTCAGCTGTTTTGAAATATAACTCTGCGACGGTTTGCGCGAATAACGCTCGAACTGCAGGCAAGCATTAATACGTTCACCCCGGTCATGAACCGCCGGGTCTTCTCCGTTGGGCACAGTGGACGATGGTGCGCGTGTGGCCGTTGAGGTCTGCATGGGCCTCAAACCTGGTGAGCGCGTTCTGGTAGTCACAGACATTCCGACACGAAGGGTTGGAGAGGCGCTGAAGAATGCCGCTGAGAAAGTGTCTCCGGGCAATGTGAAACTCGTTCTTCTGGAGGATTTCGGAGGGCGTCCGTTGAAATCGCTCCCGAGAGGCTTGAAGGAATTGATCCCGTGGGCGAACGTAACCTTCTATGCTGCTAAGAGTATAGGCGGCGAGCTGGCTGTGAGGGGCCCCTTCATCAGACTCGCCAAGAAATACGCGCGTCACGGGCACATGCCATCAATAAACGAGCGACTGATGGAAGAAGGAATGTCCGCAGACTACGAGAGAATATCCGAGATCAGCAAACAAGTCCATGAATCCGTGGCGAAAGCGAAGTCAGCGCGCGTGACGAGCCCTGCCGGATCAGACCTCTCAGTACAGTTCCATCCCAAATGGAGGTGGAAGATATCGGACGGTATCTTCCGAACGAAAGGGATGTGGGGGAACCTTCCAGACGGAGAGGTCTTCACGGCTGCCCGGAAAGCCAACGGGACGGTCGTCGCGGAAGAGCTTGGAGACTGGTTCAGCGACAAGTACGGCGTTCTGGAGTCGGCCGTGCGCATAAACGTGCGGAACTCGCGAGCCAACCTCCGCACGATCGAATGCTCAAACACCAAGTTGCGAGAAGAACTCGTGAAATACCTGAAGACAGACAAGAACAGCAACAGGTTTGGCGAGTTCGCGGTCGGGACGAATATCTACCTGAAACAAGTCGTTGGAAACCTGCTTCAAGACGAGAAGTTCCCCTCCATCCACGTTGCCTTCGGGAACCCGTACCCCGACGAGACCGGAGCAACTTGGAAATCACGAACTCACATCGACGCGATCATGAGGGATGCTACGCTCTGGGTCGATGACAGGAAGCTAATGGAGAACGGGCGTTTCCTGATCTAGGCCGAGTCAGCGTTCGACTGCTGTCGGTTGGGCGAGCATCTGCTCAATCCTAGCGGTGCACGCCGCTAGCTGCTCGCAGTTTCGCATGATTTCGCTTAGCGATATTATGGTGCTATCCGATCTATGATTTCCGAATCAGGTCCATAAGCAAGAGAGACGGATCAAAGTACTCGGGAGAGAGATGCTCTTTCCTCAAATGTTCCTTATGCGGCGTCTTCTTCGCTGCGCCGATCCTCATGGATGTAAATGCTTAATTGCGATCTGAATGGTACCAACACTGTCCCATTGACTCGCAAGGTCCAGTTTGGTCGTTTCAGTTGTACAAACCAGGAATAATTGAGAGGATCACGGGCCCCGTCGTCGTAGCTCGCGACATGCTAGGCGCCGAGATGTATGAACTCGTCAAGGTGGGCGAGGCAGGCCTAATCGGGGAGATCATCAGAGTCGAGGGGGAGAAGGCGACCGTTCAAGTCTACGAGGAGACCGTGGGCATCAAACCGGGTGAACGCGTCGAAAGGACCGGCAAGCCGCTCTCCGTTGAACTAGGTCCCGGGATGATCAATCAGATCTACGACGGAATACAGCGGCCGCTGCCAACGCTCAGAGAGATCGCGGGAACTTTCATCACACGAGGCGTCACGTCTCCCGCGCTCGACCGGAAGAAGACCTGGTGCTTCATACCAAAAGTCAAGGTGGGCCAGAAGATTCTAGGAGGCGACATTCTAGGCGAAGTTCGAGAAAGCGTACTCGTCACCCAGCGGATTCTCGTACCGCCGAATGTTGAAGGCATGCTCAAGACAATCGCAAAGGAGAACGACTACGCAGTCACAGATGAGATCGCTGAAGTTGATACAAAGAACGGGGTCGTGAAGCTTCAGCTGATGCACACGTGGCCTGTCAGAAAGGCGCGTCCAATCAAGTCAAAGCTTCCGTCCGTCGTGCCGCTCGTGACCGGCCAGCGGATCATGGACTTCCTGTTCCCGATCGCGAAAGGAGGAACCGCCGCTATCCCAGGCGGATTCGGAACAGGAAAAACGGTCATGCAACAGCAGCTCGCCAAGTGGGCAGACGCCGATATCATAGTGTACGTGGGGTGTGGCGAGCGCGGCAATGAGATGACCGAGGTTCTTGAGACGTTTCCGGAGCTCAAGGACCCGAGAACCGGAGAGCCGCTCATGGCTAGGACGATACTGGTCGCGAATACTTCGAACATGCCGATAGCCGCGCGCGAGGCCAGTGTCTACACAGGCATCGCGATGGCCGAGTACTTCAGAGACATGGGGTACGACGTCGCTTTGATGGCTGACTCTACGTCTCGATGGGCCGAGGCCCTCAGGGAGATCTCCGGCAGGCTCGAGGAGATGCCCGGCGAAGAAGGATACCCTGCGTATCTTGCTTCCAAGCTCGCGGAATTCTATGAACGCGCAGGAAGAGCGGAGGTCCTCGGCAGCGAGTCGAGAGCCGGCTCAATATCAGCGGTGGGCGCTGTCTCCCCTTCGGGTGGAGACTTTTCAGAGCCCGTCACGCAGAACACGCTTCGAATCACCAAGGTCTTCTGGGCGCTGAGCAAGTCACTGGCGGAGAGGCGTCATTTCCCAGCCATCGATTGGCTCACGAGCTACTCACTCTACCTTGACTCTGTAGAGGAATGGTACGAGAAGAAGACCAGACAGCCGTGGAAGGACTTGCGGCGTGACGCGATGTCGCTTCTGCAGAGGGACGAGGAGCTGAGAGAGATCGTGATGCTCGTTGGCCCCGATGCCTTATCCGAGAGCCAAAGAGCGACGCTTGAAGCAGCTCGCATGATCAAAGAAGACTTCCTGATGCAGAGCGCCGTGCACCCAGTCGACAGCTACTGCTCCCCCGAGAAGACGACAGACATGATACGGCTGGTCATGAGGTTCCATGAGAAGATGTCTAGAGCGGTCGACGAGGGCGTGCCCCTGCAAAAGATACTCGACATTCCCGTCAGGCAGGAGATCGCCCGAGCCAAGATCGAACCCTCTGAGAAGTTTGCAGATATCGCGAAAGGAATCGAAGAGAGAATCGACGTTCAATTCCAAAGGCTTACAACGGAGTCCGTGAGCTCGGAGGGACGCCCCGCATGAGCCTCGTCCTTAGAGAGTATCGGACCGTCACGCGAATCTCTGGGCCTCTCCTCTTTGTTGAGGCTGTGAAAGGTGTTGGGTTCGGTGAGCTCGTTAGGATCGTGGCTCCCGACGGCTCCGAGCGTAGAGGACAGATACTAGAAGTAAGCGACAGGATGGCAGTTGTTCAAGTCTTTGAGGGAACTTCAGGCCTAGACATCGAGCGGACAGCTGTCAGATTCTCGGGCGAGACGATCAAACTTGCCGTCTCCTCTGACATGCTTGGAAGAGTTCTGGACGGTAGCGGGACGCCTATCGACGGCGGGCCTAATATTATACCAGAGGACTACTGGGATGTTCATGGCGCGCCAATCAATCCGTACGCGCGAACCTATCCGAGAGAGTTCATCCAGACCGGAATCTCAGCAATCGACGGAATGAACACGCTCGTAAGAGGACAGAAGCTTCCTCTCTTTTCGGCTGCAGGGCTTCCACACAACGCGGTGGCCGCGCAGGTGGCCCGACAGGCTCGGGTTCGAGGCTCGGGAGAAACCTTCACGACGGTATTCGCCGCCATCGGCATCACGGCCGATGAGGCGAGGTTCTTCCGTGAGGACTTCGAGAGGCAGGGAGCATTCGAACACGTGACAATGTTCGTGAACCTTGCTGACGACCCTGCGATCGAGAGGATAATCACGCCTAGGGTTGCGCTTACCGCCGCTGAATACTTCGCCTACAAGCTCGGCATGCACGTGCTCGTCATACTGAGCGACATGACTAACTACGCTGAGGCGCTTCGTGAGATCTCGGCCGCGCGTGAGGAGGTGCCGGGAAGACGAGGCTACCCCGGTTACTTGTACACAGACCTTTCCACGATATACGAGCGCGCAGGAAGGACGCACACGAGCAAAGGCACGATCACTCAGATGCCGATCTTGACCATGCCGCACGACGACATCACCCACCCAATCGCGGACCTCACAGGCTACATAACCGAAGGCCAGCTGATCGTTGACAGAGGTCTTCACAGACGAGGCGTCTATCCGCCGGTCGATGTCTCACCATCGCTGTCGCGTCTGATGAGAGAGGGAATCGGTAAAGGCCGAACACGTGAGGACCACCGCGAGGTCTCTGACCAGCTATATTATGCGTACGCCGAAGGACGAGCCTTCAGGGATCTGGTCGCCGTCGTCGGGGAAGAGGCGCTCTCAACGAGGGACAAGCTGTACCTGAACTTCGCCGACACTTTCGAGAAGCGTTTCGTGAATCAAGGCGAATACGAGAACAGAGACATAGAACAGACCTTGGACCTAGGCTGGGATCTCTTGTCCATGCTGCCTGAGGTTGAGCTGAAACGCATTGACCCGTCCACGATAGCGAAGTATCATCCGAGCCACAGGAACAAGGGTAGCGCATAATGACGGAAGTCATCGCAGGTGTTCACCCGACAAGAATGGAACTGCTCACTCTCAGGAAGAGAAGAGACATAGCGGAGCGGGGAAGAGACCTCCTGAGAGAGAAACTCGACGCCCTGATGGTGGAGTTCTTCGAGCAGGTCCGCCAGATATCTGAGCTGAGAGAGCGTTCTCATACTCTGCTACGGGAAGGGTACACACTCTTCTCGGAAGCACAGATGATGCACGGTCTCCGCAACCTAGAACAAATCGCCATCGGAGTCGAGGATCGCTACGCTCTGGACGCAAAGACGAGAAACGTGATCGGAGTTACGCTCCCGGACATCCGGATCAGAGTGGCGCCTCTGAGGACCGCACCATACAATCTGCTTGCCACCTCGGCAAAGCTTGACGAAGCAACCATGAAGATGTCAGAAGCTTTGAAAGCGATTGCTGACCTTTCGAGTGTGGAAGCTGCTACGAGAAAGCTTGCACAAGCTATAGCTTCAACCAAGAGACGCGTCAACTCACTCGACTATGTCATTCTTCCTCGAATATTGCGCTCGATCAGATACATCCAAATGCACTTGGAAGAACGCGAGCGTGAGGATTTCTTCAGACTGAAGCGAATAAAGAGTCGAATGGAGAAACGGGCAGAGGCTGTCTAGTGGCTTCGCAACCTACTTCCGTAGCGCGCTGAGATCCCTAGATTCGTCCGCGAGAACCGACGCGTTTTCGATTCTCTGCCGCTTTAGGATCAGTTCCTGTGCTGCCTGCGCTTCCATGGACGGCCGATTCACTGATAGGTAGGCTTGGATGCGATCCCCATTCAGATAGAACTGTGCAAATCCGCCTTTTTCAGAGAGTTCAAGTGAACCGCGCCGGATGACTGTGTCTCTTTGCGTCGGATCTCCCCACAATTCAGTTCGAAGCTTGAACATGAAGGAGAAGAAATACGGCAGCTCAGCGAATGTTTCATCGCCCCCTGCCATGCTAGCTCCCGCGATCGCGCCATGCTTCACAGCTACATCATAATGCCCGACCCGGAGATGCTTGTCAAACACTGGGCTGTAGAAGCGCGCTACGTCTCCGGCAGCGTAGACGTCCGCCGCGTCAGCTCGAAGTCGCTCGTCGACGACGATGCCGTTCTCCACCTTCAACCCAGCCTCCTGAGCCAACTCTACATTCGGCGCGATTCCAATGCCGACTGCAGCGAAATCGCCCAGAACTTGCGTTCCAGTCTTCGTCTCGACGCCCGCCACTCGACCATCTGCTTCTACGAAGCGAGCCGCCCTCTCGTTCACAAGGACGTGAATACCCTGCCTTGCGAGATACTCGGTGATCCATTGCGCGGTCTCCGAGTCGAGTGCTGCGCTCAAGAGGGATGGACCTACCTCGATGATCGTTGCGTCCAGCCGTTTCCTTACGCAAGCTGCTGCAATCTCACACCCTATGAAGCCGCCGCCTATCACCACAGCACGGCGCGCCTTCGAAATAGCCGTCTGCAGCGCTTCAGAGTCGTCTATGGTGCGGAGGTAGTGGATTCCGGGTAGGTCGTTGCCAGGTATCGAAAGCCTGCGTGCTCGTCCACCCGTGGCCAAAAGGAGCCTATCAAACTCGAGTTCCCCGCCATCGTGCAAGAATGCGGTCCGTCGGTCCACGTCCAGCCTCAGTACGCGACGACCGAGTAGAACCTCAACACGTTGCTCCTCGCAGAACTCCTTCTGTTGCAAAAAGAGGCTGTCACGGCCAATCTTCTCCATCAAGTACTCTTTCGACCGCGGAACGCGATCGCAGGGAAGATGCCGTTCATCTGAAACGAGCACGATGCGTCCTTCGCGATCTCGCGCGCGGATTGCTTCAACCGCGGATCCCCCGGCTAATCCTCCGCCTACGATCAGATATCGCGCATTTTCCACAGGCAACACTATCCTAACCCAGCGATCAAGCCGTCGAACTGCAAGCTTCACTCATCCCTGCGAGCCGTTTCAATGGAAAGCATACCGTGATTTCCGTTGTGGGCTCCCCAAAGCCTAGGTCCTCGTGAATCAGGTTTCCGTATCCTATGGAACTGAGAACCCTTCTGTCATCTGTTTGCGGTGAACTTGTTGTCACGTGGTCAGGGTCGATTCTCTTGCTTCTTGAGCTTGACTATCGCCAGTGCTAGGTCTCCTCCGGATTCCCTCAGCGCGGCTTTGGCTTCTTCTGGTGTCTTTCCTGTCTGTTCTGCGACGAGTTTGACATCCTCCTCGGGAATTTCCGGCGGAGAGGCTTCTGTCGATGGTGCTCTCTCGTGGGATGATCCCCCGGTCACCTGATACATTCTCTGTCCTTGAACCACGACCGATGTGACGATTGGCTCTTCAATGACGATCTCCCGCGTAGGGGTTCGTATGAGAACTTCGGTCACTCCCTCGATCTCGTCAAGTTTCATTCCCATCTTCTGCATTATTCGCCTGGCGTCTCTACCTTGAGGCGCTCCCTTCACTGCCTTGTACGCCTTGTATGCCATCTCCTAGTCAACCGACGGGAGTTCGTGATCAGGAATGACGGGATAAGCCTATTGCATGTGCTCCGACGCCTCGCCTAGTCTTTACGGCTATTCCTCTCTTGAACTGAGTCATCTCAAACCCGGCTAAGACTGCTCGTCCGACTGCTAGGAGTCCTCGCTTCTCATCGACTACTATGACCTCGTCCTGAGGTCTGATCGAGGACTCTGCTGTCACTACGTGTTTTGCGAAGACGTTTCTGCCGGCTTTGATGAACTCGGCCACATCGCTTCGAACCTGCACAAGTCGAGGCGGCTCTCTCATAGAGTCCAAGATGATGCTGGCTCCGTGAGGCGTGAGCGCAAGAAAGCCATCTCTTGCTCTCAGGGTTGAGATAAGCTTCCCATCGCGGTAGATGAGACGTATCTTGTCGGTCTTTCCGGACCTTGTGACCTGTACCGAACCTTTGAAAAGGACGTTGCCGAGCCGCTTTCCAAACTGATAGTTTGCGATGCCTCTGAGTTTCCTCAGATCTTGCCAGGTAGCTCTCTGCATCTAGTGACACGTTTCGACTACGACGGTCAAACCATTTAAGCGTGGACACGTTCCTGTTTGCGCGGCCGGGGCGCATCTTGAACTGCGACATCTGCGGGCGCCAGATCCAAGGAAAACCAAATCGCATAGTCGTCGAAAGCGCAAGGATGACCGTATGCGGTTCATGCGCTAGGTTAGGAACGCCCTATCAGGAACCGAGACCTCAGGCTGGAGCTCCGCGGATTGTTACGGCCAGACCCGTGCCTCTCATCTCACTGCAACCGGTCCCACCCCGCCCAGGGGACAAGAGAGTTCCAAGAGAGATTCAGGAACTCGATCTTGCCGAAAAATATCCGCAGATCATACAGAAGGCGCGAAGAAAGCACAAACTGACCCAAGAAGACCTGGCAATGAAGGTCAAGGAGCGTCTCTCAATTATCCAGAAGATAGAACTTGGAAAGATGGTTCCTGACATGCGACTGGCGAGAACACTTGAACACGTTCTACAGGTCAAGTTGTTAGTGCCGGCAGCTGAGCCTCCAGTCCCGAAACTCCCTACAAGCGCAGCAAAGGAGGTTACTCTCGCCGATGTCGCAAGGATACGAAAGAAAGAAGGAGCGGAAACAACCGAGCTCGAAGCCTAGCTCTCAACTAGTTCTTTCGCTCGGTCAGGTTGACAACCTGCTTCCCTCGTCCTGAGGGAATGATCTTCACCTCTGCGTCCTCGAACTCCATGGAGAATTGCCTGCCTTCGAAGTACCTGTCAAGGAAGACGGCTAGGGCGCTTACTTCGCTTATCGGCTGATTTGTTACGGCCACGTTCCAGGTGGCAAGTTCGAACACTTCACCCGGTACCTTCGATGCGCCGACCACAACAAGTTTCGGATTCGGCGATGTCCTAATGTCGTGTATCGCTTGGAGCAGTGGTATTCCGTACGCTGTGAGGTGAATTATGTCCCCGTCTCCTGCCTTCCATTCTTTCATCACCTGCCTCCACGGATCACCCATCTGGATTTGGAAGCTTCCTCCGAATCGCTTGGAAACGTCTCGAACCGTCCGCTCAAGGCCCGTGTCAACGACATCCGCCAGGATCAATCCGTTCGCCCCGAATGCTCGGGCTGTCAGACAGACGTGCGTAGTCACCCTGAGGTCGCGAGGGATCCTGTGTCCAAGGCGAAGGACTACAATCTTCTCAGCCAATGACCGATGCCTACCGACTGTAGGTTGAACGGTCGAGGCTGAAAAGGTTCTCACAGCTGCTACCTACGCTATTTTGGAAGAAGATTAAATGTAAAGCCGTCAATTGGTATACCAAGCGCGGTGAGGGCTCTGACTTGGCCGTCCTGGATGAGGAGCTGACAAAGGTCGCGCGTCTCTTCGGCGGCGAAGAGGCAGTCACAATCGTCAACATCCTGAAGAAGAAGAGTGAAGCCACGGACGAAATGCTCGCAAACGAGTCCACGGTAAGACTGAACACGGTCAGAAAGATCCTCTACAAACTCTACGACCACGGTCTGGTCTCCTGCACCCGCGTCCGGGACGAGAAGACAGGCTGGTTCATCTTCTACTGGAAACTGCAGACGGACCAGCTAGACGCTTTCATAAGGAGCAGAAAAAGACGGGTGCTTGAGAAACTGAAGCAGAAGCTCGACTATGAAAGAAATCACAGTTTCTTCGTGTGCAAGAAGTGTGGTGATGTACGCGTCACGTTCGAAGAGGCCATGGAATCCTCTTTCAGGTGCTCGAAGTGTGGCGGCCAGCTTGAGAGCTCAGACAACGCGCCCGTGGTCGAGTTCTTGGAGAGACGGATCAAGCAAATAGAAGACGAGCTCAAACAGTAGCCTAACACGCGCCCGTGATCTTCTGCCAGCCACAAGAGCTCGATGATCATGAACGGCAAGATTCTGCTTGCTGAAATGATTCCCAACCTCAGCCCAGAGGAGTTGAGATCTCCGCTCGAAGCAAGGCTGCGCAAGCTAGCCTCAGACTTGGAGGTCTCTGTGGAATTTGAAGGGGTCACCAAGAACGGCTTTCCTACCATTGGAGTCAAGGGGCCCGACATCGAGGCTTACACCGAGCTGATCAGGAGAAAGCTAGGCATCGCCCCCGCCGACCGGTCAGAGATTGAAGTCAATGACAACTTCAAAGCGTATGCCAGAGGAATCAACACGAGGCGCCAAACGATCGAGATTGAGATCGGACCAATCTCAACGAGGTTCAGATCAGAGATAACAAGGGAGGCCTTGATGGCGCAGCTCTGTGACGGCAGAAGCTTCCCTGTCGAGAGAATTGCCCAAACATACTGCATCCAAGAAGGCGTTCCAGTGCACGTCAGGGTCACATCCATCGACACGCAGCTCAAAGAGATTGAGGTGTGGGTGTCGGACGATCAAGTTTCCCGGTTTGAGGAGTGGCGCAGGCAAAGATTCCACAGAATCATCGCAGTCGGAGGCTTCCAAGATAAGATACGTGAGGCAATACGGCTTTCCAAGGTCGAGCGAGATGTGATCGAGGTGGACGAGCTGTCGTTGACGGCTCATTCGCTCGTATGCAAGCTGGGAACCGAAGCGCCCGGCGTAATCGCGAAGATTGGACGATACGTTGGCCGCTTCAGGCTCTACGCGTTCCTCCCGGACCGAGTCGACAAGATTCGTATCACCACTTTAGAAAGATCTTCCTAGCGCGATCGCACTTTCCTGAGTGAGTTGACAATGGAGACCTGGCGCCTCCTCGATCTCGAGTACCCAGATGCGGCGTCGAATCTGGCATTGGAGGAGGCTCTTGCAAGGCACGTCGGAAGCGGGAAGTCGCCTCCAACACTCCGCCTGTGGAGGAACCGCAGGGCAGCGGTTATCGGCGAGAATCAGCGCGCAAGCCAAGAGCTACACCTCGACGCCTGCCAGGAGCTGGGTGTAGAAGTTGTCAGACGTTTCACTGGTGGCGGAGCGGTCTATCACGACTTAGGAAACCTCAACTACTCAATATGTGCCCCAAAACCATCTACATCGGGTCTGGATTTCCAGCAGGCAGTATTCAAGCCGGCTCTTGAGTGCGTCGTCGCCTGCCTCCGCGGGCTGAGGCTAGAAGGATCGCGTGCGCCAGTCAACGCCGTGCTGATCCGTGGCCGGAAGGTCTCCGGAGGCGGGGGTGCAATTCGCTGGCGTGCGATCTTCTACCACGGCTCGATACTGGTGAGCACGGACCTTGACCTACTGTGGAGAATCCTAAGACAAGAACAGCCACCTACAACTGGCAGATTCGTCCAAAGCAGGCGTCTCCCCGTGACCTCGATAGAGAGAGAATTGGGCAGAGAGGTCCCACTCGAACGCGTCAAAGAAGCCGTGAAAGAGGCGTTCATGCAGAGTTTCGATGCACGCCTTGTCCCAGGACGGGCCACAGACCAAGAGCTGCACGAGGTCCCTGCCCTAGTCGAAGAGAAATATGGTAGCGACAAATGGAACCTTAGGATGTAGATCAATGCAATCTTTCAAGGGCAGGAGACTATTCCGAGAGACAGAATCGACTGAAGACCGGCCGAATCTTTGAAGCAGGCTGCACGGAATCGGTTCCTGCGCGTGTCCTATCTTGTCCTAACCTTTTTCAGGTATACGAACAATCCGATCGCCAGCGCAAGTCCAAGAATCAGTGACTCGGTCGGGAAACCTTCAATGGGGAAGTCCCCGAGTCTGTCTTGAATCGCGAGAGGGGCAGTGGATCGTGCTTCGGACTGGGTTGACTGGTCCATACTGGAGTCCATGTTGTAGCTGAACAGTACGGTCGTAGTCGTGGAACCTGCACGGATCGCCACATAGACCGTTCCGGACTCGGGAGCCCACACCGTCGCTTCCTCGCCAGGCTTGAGTGGTGTCGGCATCGAAGCGGCCAAACATCTCGGCCGCCCTGATTCCACTCTAACGCAGTGTGGATCAAAGACTGCTGAAAGCGAGGTGTCGCAGAGAGTAGGCAGGTAATAGATGACGATGGGACCCTCGTTCCGGATGTTGGCCTTGACAATGAATTCCTCTCCGACTCTCGGCGAACGTCGCTCCATCTGGTCTCCAGCGAGGAAGTAGATCTCAACGAAACGAATGGGCCCAACGGTTAGGGCTCTCGCGGCGGGCAAAACAGCGTAGTCTTCACTGACCGCAGCAAGGCGGCCTCCCAATAGAATCATAGTGGCGAGCAGGCTCGTCAGAATGACTAGTCTGACTTCCTTCTCGATTTCCGCATTCAAGCTTCGAGACTCCATCTGCAACTGTCAGGCGCGGATGCATTTCACTCTACAGCTTAGAACAACGGGTTCGAAGCCGCCGAACAGGCTAGCGTCCAAGAACAGTATTCCGCAACCTCAATCTAGAAATATGATCCGGGAGCTGTTACGTAGTAGTTGAGACGAGTTGGGTAGATTCCCTCGGGTTTCAGCCGTTCAACTCTCTACAGCCGTTCTGCTGTTGTTGGCAGTATGTCTAAACGCCTTGGTTGTATCTGCGCTTCCCGTCAGTCACTCTGCCAGGCACAATTTGTCGAACACCTCGAACGCTAGCTACGCGACACAGTATTCTTGGTACCACTGTCATTCTTGGGATCCCTACTGGTGCTACCCATACCATCGGATCTACCCATACTACTGGACCTACTACTGGTGGCGCTATCCATACTACGACTACTACTATTCGACGGCCGCCGACGATACTGCAAGGACTTTCGACCTCAAGGTCGAGACGAACCCGCCCGGAGTCGCCCCGGTGAGGGGCAAGGGAACATACAACCAAGGAGTCGTCGCGTCGTTCAGCCTTACTTCCATGATAGTTCCGTTGGGTGCCAATGAGCGCTATGTCTTCTCGCACTGGAGTGGAGACTTCTCAGGGGACGCGCCCAGTGGATCGGTTGCAATAGACTCGGAGAAGACTGTGGTCGCGAATTATCAGCTTGAGAACCATCTGAAGGTGTCAGTAGACCCTCCAGGAGTTGCCGCGCCGGCCGGCGGTGGCTGGTATCGTTCAGACGAGTCAGTAACCGTTGGCGCAGTGCCGCCAGTTGTCTTAGGCACCGAGGGGATCCGATACGTCTTCGAGTATTGGGCGATTGACGCGGTTCCTGTCTCAGGAAACCCGGTCCAAGTCACGATGGATGCTCCTCACACTGCGGTGGCACGCTACAAGACTCAGTACCTGCTAACCGTTTCGTCAGAATACGGGATCGTCGACGGAGGGGGATGGTATGATGCAGGAAGCTCTGCAACGTTCTCAGTTACTACGCACGTTGATACGAGCTACGGCGTGAAGCAGGTCTTCGACAGATGGACCGGAGACTACCTGTCAACATCGCCGGCTGTCACAGTCACGATGGATTCGCCACTCACGGTCAAGGCTGCATGGAGAACGGACAGCACAATTCTGTACGAGACCATAGGGATCGCGGTCGGAGGGGCGTTCGTCCTAGGCATAGGACTAACAGCAATCGCAATGACGAGGCACCAACAAACC
>Ga0209725_1000730_pt1 | contig 19364 bp, 14 predicted proteins | sample I18A1metaG_FD_184145 | JGI IMG/M metagenome (GOLD analysis project Ga0209725, IMG submission 184145) | Lake sediment bacterial and archeal communities from Gulf of Boni, Indonesia to study Microbial Dark Matter (Phase II) - ​I18A1 metaG... | ecosystem: Environmental > Aquatic > Freshwater > Lake... | reverse complement strand
ACTGTTGGGCATCATCTACCTGACGTTGAAGAACAAGTGGGTATTTGAGGACTTCCCGAACTTCGTGCTGAAAGAAGCATAAAAACAAGACGTTAAAACCAAGAGGAGTAGATTTCTTTCATAGGAGATTTCATGAACAAGTTGGTACCATCCCTTGTTTTTCTGGTCGTTCTGTGCATGTGCCCTGTATCCCACGGCGCTGTTCCGGTTGTCAATCGGGGGAACGGCCCGCAATTTGACCGGTCACGCCTTCCTCCGTCATTAAGGAAGGACTTCGACGCATTCGAGATCAAATGCTCTCGCTGTCATAGCCTCGAACGGGTTGCCAATAGCTTCCTGACCGGTATGGCACCCATATCCGGGAGGCCGCTTGACCTGGATACGATCAAGAGCACGCTGCTGGACATGATGCGCAAGAGCGCCAAGCACAAGGCAAAAGGGCAGGAGATCTCGAAAGAGGAGATCAAGCCCATTCTTGCATTGATGAAATACTTCCTCGATGAATCTGTGAAGTAGCCGGAGGCACGGACATGAAATCACTATTCACGGTAGTTATCTTATTTCTGGTTTCCACGTCCGCAGTCGCGGAAGACATCAGGATAATCGGCGGTGCAGCGGCAATCAGCACGGTCTTTGCCCCCATCAAAGACCACTATCAGAGCCAGACTGGCGATCGACTTATCATTGACATCAGTGATCCGTCCGACTCTCTCCTGGCCCTGGAAAAAGGGAGAGTCGATCTGGTCTCCATCAACGCTCTTGCCCTTGAGTCGGGCCTTAGCGAAGCGAAAAAAAGGGGGACCGTCATAGACCCCGCTTCGCTCAAGATCGAGCAGATCGCCATGAGCTCGCTCGTCGTCTTCCTCAACAAGGCCAATAAGGTCTCTCAGCTCTCGAAAGAGCAGCTCAGCGGGATTTTTACCGGGAAAATAACCAACTGGCGTGAAGTCGTGGGTGATGATCGTCCTATCATCGTCATATGGGGAACGGAAACAAATTTCCTCAACAAGGTATTCAGCGAGAGGATTCTGGACTCCAGGAAAGTAACGTCAAAGGCAGTGCTTGTCGGCGATCATTTCGAGCTGCGCCAACTCGTGCTACAGACTCCGGGAGCCATCGCCATAAACACAAGCGGGCTCATTATGCCCGGACTCAAAGTACCCAGAACCCCTTTGCTTGAGTTGCCCATTCTCGTGGTCACAAAGGGAAAACCTTCAGCCAAGGTGGAAAGGGTCATCTCTTTCTACAAAAAGGAGTACGGTTTTCTCGATAGCAATTGATCACTCGACACGTCCGGCATATGGATGCAGACAGGCTGGGTGCCGCTCACGGTGAAAAGAAACTCCGCGCCGGTCAGCGTTCCCGTCCCCGCGAAAGAGGGCCGGCCTGCTTGTAGCCCCCCCGGTCGCAGAACCGACGAACCAGATACAAGAACGGCGCCTGACGGCGCCTTTCTTGTATCTTCCTCGCCTGGGAAGGCTATGGGGTCAGGTCAGACGGGACCCGGCGAGATCAGCCGGCTTCCCCGGCCGCACCCGGCAGGGTGAAATAGAAGGCCGCCCCCCGTCCCTCCTCCCCTTCGGCCCAGATCCGTCCGCCGTGGCGGTGGATGATCCGCTGGACCGTGGCCAGGCCGATGCCGGTGCCGGCGAACTCCTCGGCCGCGTGGAGCCGCTGGAAGGGTGTGAACAGCTTGTCGGCGTAGGCCATGTCGAACCCCACGCCGTTGTCCCGGACGAAACAGACCGCTTCCCCCCCCTCCTCGACCATGCCGAAGGCGATGGCGGCATCCGCCGTTTTCCCCGTGTACTTCCACGCATTCGCCAGCAGGTTTTCCATGACGACCCGCAACAGGTTCGGATCGCCCTGCACCTCGATCCCCGGGGCAACCGCGGCGGACACGCTCCGCTGCGGCTGCGACTGCCGCAGCTCCGCCAGGATCCCGTCGGCCAGGCCGCTGAGATCGACAACGGAGGTATGGATCCCCTGCCGGCTGACCTGTGCCAGGGTAAGCATGTCGTTGATGAGCTGGTCCATTTTCCGGACGGCCGCCCCCATCCGGTCCAGGTACCCCCTCCCCTTGTCGTCGAGCCGTTCCCCGTACTCTTCCCGCAGCACGGCACCGTACCCGTCCAGGTGCCTGAGGGGTGCCCGCAGGTCATGGGAGACGGAGTAACTGAACGCCTCCAGCTCCCTGTTGGCCGCCTCCAGGTCGGCGGTCCGCTGCCGCACCCGCTCCTCCAGGTCGGTGTTGAGCCTCAGGATCTCCTCCCGGGCCGCCAGCTGCTCGGTCACGTCGTTGCAGAGGACCAGCCGGGCGCTTCTCCCGGCGAACTCCAGGGCATGGGTGGCGACAGCCACCCTGATGACCGTGCCGTCCTTCTTCCGGTGCCGCCAGATGCCTGCGTCGTGGTGCCCTGAGTCGGCCCGGGAGACGGCCTCCATCAGGAGAGACAGGTCCTCGGGGGGGCGGATGTCCCTGATGGTCATGGCGAGGAACTCTTCCCGCGACCAGCCGTAATGCCGGACCGCCGCCACGTTCACTTCGAGAAAGACAAGGGTCTCGCAATCATAGACCCACATGGGGTGGGGATTGGCGGTAAAGAGCAGCCGGTAGTTCTCCTCGCTCCGGCGCAGGCTCTCCTCGGCGCGCTTGCGCTCGGTGATGTCGGCGATAATGATGATGATGCCGCTGATGATGCCGTCGGCGTTGCTCAGGGGGGATATGGAGATGCTGACATCGAGGAGGGCTCCGTCTTTCCTGAGCCTGCGGGTTTCAAGGTCGGTTACGACGCCCCCCTCCAGGGTCCGCTCGATGTTCTTCCGGGCTTCGCCCAGGTCATCGGGGGGGATGAGGGGATAGGGACGGCCGATCACCTCGTCGGCGCGCCAGCCGAACAGCTTTTCCGCACTCTTGTTCCAGAGGGTCACCACCGCGTCCCGGTCGAGGGCCACGATCCCCACGGGGGAGGCGCTGACAATGGCGTGCAGGGTCTGGTTCGTCCCGAAGAGCTCCTGCTGGCGCCTGACGTTTTCCGCCAGCTGCTGCTGCAGCTGCTCCTCCAGGTCGAGCAGCTCCCGGTTGCGGACGCGGAGGGCGCTCTCCGACTTCCGGATCGCCCGGACATAGCGCCGGATCAGGAGGTAGAGGAGGAGCGCTGTCAAGACGACGTAAACCCACCCCTTGAAGATGGATATGCGGGTAACGGTCTCCGGATCGAGGTAGAGCATGGCAATAATCCGGTCCGAAAGAAGAATCCAGAGACATCCGATCACGGCATAGATGACAGTTATCTTTGCCGGTCCGCCGTCAAGGTTCCGAAACATACCTACCCCTTCCTGTCACGAGCGCAGTCCAGAAGTTAGATTATTCTTTAGACACGGGCAAAGTCAACGACCATTAATGTTCTTCCATAAAAAAGCTTCGAAGTACTTCGAGGCATGACAAATTCATCTCTATCAGTCTTTTCTCACTGTATAGGTACTGGCATCACACAGCAGCTATCCGATTCAACAACCAGAATGAGAACTCTCTTCTGTGACGACGATTACCACTCCTATATTTCCGTTGATGTCGAATGGTGCAAAAATGCTTTCTGTTGCGATACCAGAGAGCGAATCGACATTCCAGACGAAGTGTCAAGGGGGGTGTCAATTGAAGTGCGTCTTGACATGGATCAGCTCATTGATAAAATTTAACCCAAAATCAACAATCTCAACATCTAACCACATAATCCAGTCAAGGCTGATCAGCAGCCATCCATTACAACAGTTGCCAAGGCATAGTCGCACCGTTTATACGTCATCCGTCAGAGATTGAGGATACATTCAACAATTACAGGCGAGGCAAAACAAGAGGAGAAATTAGTCGATGAACATTTCATTAATGCAAATTGGCAAACAACCGTTCAGGTGGATTCGTCGAAAATATGAGTCATTAGGGACACATCACTGTTATGTCTGCAAAAAGACATTGCGCCGGTTTCGCCCGTACCAAGATGGGCAGAAGAGCTTCTCCCCTTTTATTCTCGAGTTGCAGTGCATAGGGAGCGATGTGGAGAATTTTTCCTGCCCGTTTTGTGGATGTCATGATCGTGAGCGGCATCTCTTCATGTACTTTGATCGCCTAGAACTGTGGCATAGAATTGAGAAGTCAAAAGTGCTGCACTTCGCCCCGGAGGCTCATCTCTCACGACGAATTTCCGAGCTGAACCCGGTCTCATATGTCAAAGCTGACCTTTTCCCGTCATCGTCTGAGATCCAACGAATTGACATCACTCAGATACCTTTTGATGACAACACGTTCGACATGGTTATATGCAATCATGTACTTGAGCATGTCCCTGATGACACAAGAGCTCTGATGGAGATCTCTCGAATACTGAGGCCTGGCGGTTTGGCAATCCTGCAAACACCTTATTCCAATCTGCTGCAGAACTCGTTCTTTGATCCCGCGGTATGCACTGACGAATTGAGAACTCGTTTTTATGGCCAGAAGGACCATGTACGAATCTATGGGCGCGATCTCTTTTCTAAGATTGAGCAGGCAGGATTTGCCCTTAAAATCACGGCTCACCATGACCTTCTTTCAGACATCGATGACTCTGCTTACGGTGTTAACCCCGACGAGAACTTAATTCTTGTGATGAAACACCTTCAAACAATCTATCCACAATCGAATGAATGCAGTAACATTCGCTCGGCATAACCGGTTTTACTTCGTTTTCGGCTAAAACCCATGAGGATAGTCACTCCCGAGCAGTTGATACGTTGAAAAACAAAACCGATTTTCAACCTGATGCATAAAATTAAAAATGGGCGGCTCCTTGCGGCGCCGCCCGTTTTTATTCTTCCAGTCCCAATTTCTGTAAAAAAATCTTAACTGTTCAGCTGTTTGGCGATGATGTCGTGGTTCAGCCAGGCCACCGGCTTCTCCGGAGCCCAGGAGTCGTGGAACATGAGGGCGCCCACCCCCTGGAACACCGCCCGGGAGAGGGGGGCGCAGATGATCTCCTTGGGGCTTTTGTTCAGGGCGATCAGCTCGGCGGATGAGGCGAGCATCAGCTCCATCTGCTCTTTCGTGCTGTGGTGGGGCCATTCGGCCAGCTTGTCGAACTGCTGCATGATCGGGTCGGCCAGGTACTTCTGTGCCGCGGCGAGGACGGCGTCGATGGTCACCCCGTCGTTCAGGAGCGCCTCGCATTCGGCGATGAACCCCCTGGCCACCGGCCCGTTCCCCCCGTCCACCAGGGACTGGAGAAGCGGGTAGAGGGAGAGCTCCACCCCCATGAAGAGGGCGCTGGAGTTGGTCTGGATCTCGGGGCAGTTGTAGACCGTGGCGATGATCCCCTCCGCGCGGGCGGCGATGGCGTGGTCCTCGAGGCGGATCTTGGCCCACCCCTGGAGGTAGGGGGTATAGGACTGCCAGACGTACTTCCCGTTGATCAGCACCTCGCAGCCGTGGTAGCCGTAGGCGGTATAGCGCACCGTGGTGGTCGCCCGCAGCGCGGCGGTCGCCTCGATCAGGTGACCGAAGGTATCGGCGCTGACCTCGTTGAAGCTGGCGCTGCAGAGCCGGCCGAGACCGGAACCCCAGAACTGCTCCGAGGAGAGGTACTTGTCGCCGCTCCCCTTGAAGACCCGGTTGAGGAGGGGCATGAAGAGCCGCGCCCGGGGGATGCCGCCGGCCATGGAGTGGGCGAACAGGACCGTGGCGCCGACGGGGATGAGGGGCTGGAGTTCGGCGACCACCCCGGCCAGGTTCCCCTTGAACCGGGCGACACCCTTGGCCCGGACCTCGTCCAGGCGGGCCTGATCGAAGACGAAGCTCTCCCAGGCATCGGGCTTGATCCCCTTGAGGATGTCGGCGTAGGACTGGCCGTCAGCCGCCGGCTCCATGTCGAAGCCCGCCTCCAGGGGGATGTTGATGATCTTCCCCCCCAGATTGGCCTCCGCCTCGGCAAGCTCCTCGGCGTTCAGGGGGCGGAGGGTGCCGTCGCTGTCGCGCCTCCCCACGGTCGTGCCGATGATCGTCATCCCGGCCTTTCTGGCCTCGTCCACGATGCCATTGGCATACCCCCGGCCGAACAGCTCCCCCACCAGGACGAACACGTCCCCTTTTTTATAGCCGGACTGGGCCGGCAGCTTTCTCATCGGGAAATATCTCTCCATGTCATGCCTCCAATAATGTAATGCTCGGGGTAAAATGCGAGACGCGCGATGGACAAAATCACCTCACGCTCGACGAGCGAATAAAATGAACGGCCTCAGGTCTCGCAAACTCTAGGATGGAAACTCAGGTTGTTCAAAAATAGTCAGATCGTCGCAACCGCAGAAAGCCCCACGGAGGCGTAGCAGCGCTACGCCGCACACGGCGGCTTTCGAGGACGGCGGCGAGATGGCTGTTTTTCAACAACCTAGAAATCGTCCCGCCTGCTCTTGTTCTCGAACTTGGTGTACTCGCCGTTGAAGATCAGGTTGACCGTGCCGATGGGGCCGTTACGCTGCTTGCCGATGATGACCTCGGCCTGTCGGTCGTGCCCCTCGGTGGTGCAGGAGCCGTCCCGCCGCTTGCAGGCGTCGCAGTAGACGGCGTCGCGGTAGACGAACATGATGACGTCCGCATCCTGCTCGATGGCGCCGGACTCCCGCAGGTCCGACATCATCGGCCGCTTGTCGGTGCGGCTCTCCAGGCCCCGGTTCAGCTGGGAAAGGGCGATCACCGGGATGTCCAGCTCCTTGGCCAGGGCCTTGAGGGAGCGGGAGATCTCGGAGATCTCCTGCTGGCGCGACTCGGAATTGACGCCGCCGCGCATCAGCTGGAGGTAGTCGACGATCACCATCCCCAGGTTCTTCTCCGCCTTGAGCCGCCGGCACTTGGCCCGCATCTCCAGCACGGTGATGGCCGGGGTGTCGTCGATGTAGATGGGGGCGTCGTGGAGCTTGCCCGCACCGCTCATGAGCCGGCCCCAGTCGGCGTCGATCAGGTGGCCGGTACGCAGGCGACTGGCGTCGATCTTCGACTCGGAACAGAGGAGCCTGGTGACCAGCTGCTCCTTGCTCATCTCCAGGGAGAAGATCGCCACGGCGGTCTTCTGGTCGGCATGGATGGCGGCGTGCTGCCCCAGGTTGAGGGCAAAGGCGGTCTTCCCCATGGACGGCCGGCCGGCGACGATGATCAGGTCACCCTTCTGGAAGCCGGCGGTCATGCTGTCCATGTCGAGGAAGCCGGTGGGGACGCCGGTGACGTGGTCCTTCTTCTCGTAGAGCTTCTCGATGTTGCGGATGGTGTCCTTGAGGATGTCCTTCACCGGGAAGAAGGCCGGCTTCAGCTTGTTCTCGGAGATCTCGAAGATGGTCTTCTGGGCCTGGTCCAGGAGCTCGTCCACGCTGGACTGCTCGTCGAAGCTTTTGGTGACGATCTCCGTGGCGGCGGTGATGAGGCTGCGGGCAACCGCCTTCTCCTTGACGATGCGGCAGTAGTAGGCGATGTTGGCCGCCGTCGGCACGTAGTCCACCAGGGTCGCCAGGTAGGCCCCACCCCCCGCGTCCTCCAGCTCCCCCTTCTTCTTCAGCTGGGTCGTCAGGGTGATCAGGTCGCACGGCTCCCCGTTGGTGGAGAGCTCGATCATGGCGCGGAAGATCTTCCGGTGGGACTCCCGGTAGAACTCCTCGGCCCTGATGACCTCCAGCGCCCGGTTGATCGCCTCGTTGTCCAGGAGCACCCCGCCGAGGATGGACATCTCGGCCTCGATGCTCTGGGGGGGGACTTTGCGCATGTCCAGGGTCATAATCCTGACACTCTTTTCATGAGAGTAAAAAATAGGGTCGTTTATCCAAAAGGGTGATACTATACCCCCTAAATCGGCAACGGGTCAATCCGAGAGTTTGCCCTCGTGACACACCGAAACCCGAAAGACATCTTGACCCATAAACGGTATTTGGAACCACGAAGAGCACGACGCTTCACGAAGAATCAATCGATTGACAGAAAGATGGAGATCGGCCGGAGTAATCTCGCTTTTGAGGACACTCAATTGATTTTTTTGGTGCCCCTTCGTGTCCTTCGTGATTAACTGTTTTTTCCACATCACCCCAGGAATCCCGATGCGCCTCCCTGAACTCCTTGCCCCGGCGGGCAACCTCGAAAAGCTCAAGATCGCCGTCCACTACGGCGCCGACGCCGTCTACCTGGGTGGCAAGGCCTTCGGCCTGCGCAACCTGGCGGACAACTTCACCCCCGAGGAGATGGCCGAGGGGATCCGGCATGCCCATGCCCACGGGGTCAAGGTCTACCTGACCGTGAACAGCTACCCGGGCAACGACGACCTCCCGAGCCTGGAGGCCTACCTGGAGGAGGTCGCCCCCCTCCCCTTCGATGCCTGGATAGCAGCCGACCCCGGCGTCATCGGGCTGATCCGGGAGATCGCCCCTGACAGGACCATCCACCTCTCCACCCAGGCCAACACGGTCAACTGGCGCAGCGCCCGCTTCTGGCAGCAGCAGGGGGTGAGCCGGATCAACCTGGCCCGGGAGATGTCCCTGGCCGCGGTGATCGAAACCGCGCAGAAGACCTCCGTGGAGCTGGAGCTCTTCGCCCACGGCGCCATGTGCATCTCCTACTCCGGCCGCTGCCTCCTCTCCAGCGTCATGAGCGGCCGCAACGCCAACAAGGGGGAGTGCTCCCACCCCTGCCGCTGGAACTACGCCCTCGTGGAGGAGACCCGGCCGGGGGAATACTTCCCGGTGGTGGAGGACGACAGGGGCACCTTCATCTTCAACTCCCGGGACCTCTGCCTGATCGAGCACCTGCCGGAGATCGTGGCGAGCGGCGTCGCCGCCCTGAAGATCGAGGGGAGAATGAAGGGGATCTACTACGTCGCCTCCACGGTGCGTGCCTACCGGGCGGCCCTGGATGCCCTGGCGCAGGAGGGGGAGGCGTACCGCTTCCGCCCCGAATGGCTTGAGGAGCTCTGCAAGACCAGCCACCGGGGGTACACCACCGGCTTCCTCTTCGGCCAGCCCCGGGAGGTGGGGCAGGAGTACCACTCCGCCTACCTGCGCAGCCACCAGTTCGTCGGCCTGGTGGAGGAGGTCCACCCCGACGGCACCGCCACGGTCGGGGTGCGCAACCGGATCCGCCGCGGCGACCACCTGGAGCTGATGGGGCCGGGGATGCGGACCGACACCGTGACGGTCACGGACCTGACCGATGATGCCGGCACCCCCCTGGAGGCGGCCAACCCCAACCAGCGGGTCAGGATGAGCATCCCCGGGACCGCGGCCCCCCTGGACATGCTCCGTCGTGAGGGGTGACGGCGTGCGGCGCGCGGTGATCATCGCCAACCGGGGGGCGGGGAGCTTCTCCCCCGGCAGGCTGGAAAGCGCCTGCCGCGCCCTGGAACATGCCGGCCTGGAGGTCGCGCAGCGGTTGTGCAGCGACTTTGACACCATGACCGAGGCCGCGCAGGAGGCGGGCTCGGGGAAGGATTCTCCCCTGGTGGTCGCCGCCGGCGGCGACGGCACCATCAACGCCGTGCTGAACGGCCTGGCCGGCAGGGGGGCGACCTGTGCCATCCTCCCCCTGGGGACCGCCAACGTGCTGGCCCTCGAACTCGGGCTGGACTCGGCCGAAACGGCGACGCAGCGGATCATCGCCGGCACGACCCGCCCCTTCACCGCCGGCCTGATCAGGGGCGGATCACGCACCAGCCGCTTCTTCCTCATGGCAGGGGCCGGCCTGGACGGCTTCATCGTCCGGGGGGTCACCCTGGCGAGCAAGAAGCGGCTGGGCAAGGGGGCCTACCTCCTCTCCGCCCTGGAGCACCTGGCCCGGTGGGAAGAGGGGAGGCTCAGGGTCATCGCCGGGAGCGCCGACTTCAGCTGCCACTCCCTGGTCGTCTGCAATGCCGCCCGCTACGGGGGGACGTTCACCCTGGCCCCGGAGGCGAGCATCTTCTCTCCCGGCCTGGAGGTGGTAGCCGTCACGGGGAGTTCCCGGCTCGCCCACCTTGGCCTGGTCCGGGAGACCCTCCTGGGCACCCCGGGGAGAGGCGGGAGCATCGTCCGGCTGACCGCGGACAAGATCCTGATCGAAGGGGTAAAACCGCTGCAGGCCGACGGGGACGACTGGGGGGACACGCCGGTGGAGATCGTGGCCGAGCCCGCCTATGCCGACATCATCGTGTAGTGCGCCCGTGGCCGAAGATGACCGGAATGTCATCTTCGCGTCATGATCGTGCAAGACAACAGGGAGCAGTATTGCCAGGATTGACCCAAAGATAGCCATAGCGGACCAAAAAAGTCCGATTTTGCCATTTCAACACTCACTCTCTTGTGACGACCGGCGCCCCTCCCAACACAAGTGCGTTCCCCATTCCGGAGGAAAACCACATGAAATTAGCCGGCCGCTCCCGCTTCATCGCCCTTCTCTTCGCCATCACCCTGGTCACGTCCCTCATCACCAGGACGGTGCTCCTGGTCAAATCCCTCCCCAGCCTGGAGCTGTCCCCGCTCCTGCTGGCGAAGATCTACGGCATCGGCCTCTTCTTCGACTGCGTCACCTTCAGCTACATCCTCATCCCCTTTGCGCTGCTGCTGGTCCTCTCCCCCGACAGGCTCTCCAACAGCAGGTTCGGCCGGGCAGGAAAGCTGGTGTTCCTCTTCCTGTACATCTTCGCCATGCTCTTCAACGGGGTGTCCGAGTACACCTTTTTCGACGAGTTCGCCACCCGCTTCAACTTCATCGCCGTCGATTACCTCATCTACACCACCGAGGTGGTGCGGAACATCCACGAATCATACCCGGTGACCCTGATCGTCTGCTCCCTGCTGGTGCTCTCCCTCTTCCCCTTCATCCCGGCGAAGCGCTACCTGGACGGGTCATACCCGGCAGCCACGAAGTTCACGGCACGGGCAGGCGCCGGCGGGGCGCTGCTCATGCTCCCCCTCTGCGCGTTCTTCACCGTCGACCTTGGCCTGAGCGAGATCTCCCCCAACAATTATGCCAACGAGCTGGCGAGCAACGGCCTCTACGACCTCTTCTCCGCCTTTCGCAACAACGAGCTGGACTACGCCAGGTTCTACCCGACCCGGCAGACCGGCGAGGTGATGGCTCGCCTGCGGGGAGTGCTGCACGGCACCGACGCAAGCGGCCTCGGCAGGCATGTCCGTCACGACGGGGCGGAGAAGCGCTACAACGTGATCCTCGTCTGCGAGGAGAGCCTGAGTGCCGAATTCCTCTCCGACTTCGGCAACCGCCACGGCATCACCCCCAACCTGGACCGGCTGGCCAGGGAGTCCCTCTTCTTCACCCACCTGTACGCCTCGGGCACCAGGACGGTGCGCGGCCTGGAGGCCATCAACCTCTCCATCCCCCCCCTGCCGGGGACGGCCATCGTCAAGCGGCCGGGGCACGAAAACCTCTTCTCACTCGGTGCGGTCATGAGGAAGCACGGGTACGACAACCGCTTCGTCTACGGCGGCCACGGCTACTTCGACAACATGAACCATTTCTTCGCATCGAACGGCTACGACATCGTCGACCGGACGGACTTCGCCGCCAACGAAGTGACCTTTGCCAATGCCTGGGGGGTCTGCGACGAGGACCTGTTCGACAAGACGATCAGGATGGGGGACCTCTCCCATGCCGCCGGCAGGCCGTTCTTCAGCTTCGTCATGACCACCTCCAACCATCGCCCCTACACCTACCCCGACGGCAAGATCGACATCCCCTCCCACACGGGGAGGGACGGCGCGGTGAAGTACGCCGACTACGCCATCGGCCAGCTGATCGCCAAGGCGAAGAAACAGCCGTGGTTCAAGGACACGATCTTCATCATCGTCGCCGACCACTGCGCGGGCAGCGCCCGGAAAGTCGCCCTGCCGATCAAGAACTACGAAATCCCCCTGTTCGTCTACGCCCCCGGGATCGTCACCCCCCAGCGGAACGACCGGATGATGAGCCAGATCGACATCGCCCCGACGCTCCTCGGCCTGCTGAACATCAGCTACTCCTCCCGGTTCTTCGGCAGGGATGTCCTCCATGACACCGGCGGGCCGGAGAGGGCTTTTATTGCCACCTACCAGAAACTGGGGTATATAGAAGGGGACCGGCTCCTGGTACTGGGCCCGCAGAAAAAGGCCGACTACTACCGGTTCGACCGCGCCAGCGGGACCACCGTGGAGACCCCTGCGGAGAGCGACCTGCTGATGGACGGCCTGGCCTACTACCAGGGGAGCGCCTATGCCTACAAGAACCGGCTGAACCGGATTACCAACTAGCACGGGATCGACCATGGACTCTCTCTTCTCCTTCTTCAGCGCCCGCACGGCTTCGGCCCGGCGGGACCTGGCGATTCTCGCCGCGACCTTCGGCATCTTCTGTTTCCAGTTCCTGGGGAGATTCCCCCTCATGGAGCCGGACGAAGGGCGCTACAGCGAAATCCCCCGGGAGATGCTGGAGCGGATGGACTTCATCACCCCCACCCTCAACTACGTCAAGTATTTCGAAAAACCGCCGCTCATCTACTGGCTGAACGCCCTCTCCTTCTCCCTCTTCGGCCAGAACGAGTTTGCCGCCCGGCTCCCCTGCGCCTGCGCCGGGCTGCTCACCATCCTCGCCGTCTACTGGCTCGGGAGGGAACTGTTCGGCCGCCGCACCGGCCTGCTCGCCGCCGTGGTTCTCGGCAGCTCCGCCGGCTTCATCCCCCAGGCCCGCATCCCCCTGACCGACATGCCCCTCACCCTCGGCCTCACCCTCTGCCTCGGCGCCTTCATCCTGGCGGTCCGGGACGACGGACCGCGCAAGGGGCTCTACTACCACCTTGCCTATGCCGGTGCCGCCCTGGCGGTCCTGGCCAAGGGGCTGATCGGCATCGTCTTCCCCGGGGCGATCCTCTTCCTCTTCATGCTGGTCCGCAAGCGGTGGGGCCTGCTGCGGGAGATGCGCCTCCTCACCGGCATCCCCCTCTTCCTCCTCATCGCCGCCCCCTGGTTCATCCTCGTCTCCCTGCACAACCCGGAATTCGCCCGGTTCTTCTTCATCCACGAGCATTTCGAGCGGTTCCTCACCAAGGTGCACCGCCGCTACCAGCCGGCCTGGTTCTTCATCCCCGTGCTGGTGGGAACGATGCTCCCCTGGTCGTTCTTCCTGCCGGTGGCCCTGCGCCAGGCATGGCGGGAACGGCGGGAGGAGCGGGGCGACACCCTTGCCTGGCTGGCGGTCTGGGCGGGTTTCATCTTCCTCTTCTTCTCCAAGTCCAGCTCCAAGCTGGTGCCGTACATCCTTCCCGTCTTCCCACCCCTGGCCCTCCTCATCGCCTGGGCAGTGGAGAGCGCCCTGGAAAGGGGGCTGGCATCCCTGAGGTCCACCATCCTGGCCGTCTCGGTACTGCTCCTTGTCCTGGCCGGCGGTCTGCCGCTCTACGCCATGCTTTCGACCAGGGGGGACATGGGCCTGCCGGCCGCCCTGCTCCTGGCGCTCATCCTGCTCGCGACGGGCGCAGGGGCGCTGAAAGCCCTCAAAGGCGACAACCTCCCCCTGGTCATGACGTCCCTCGCCCTGGGGATGACGATCTTCACCGCGGGGGTCAGCTCGGTCGTCTACGCCAACCTGGCGGAGAAGAAGAGCTCCAGGTCGCTGGCGCTGAAGGTCCGGGAGCTGGCCGGACCGGAGACGGTCGTGTCCTCCTTCGGCTACAACCAGTCCCTGCCGTTCTACGCCGCCCGGCGGACGATCGTGGTCGGCGACAGGAGCGAGCTGGAATTCGGCAGCAACCAGGGGGACCAGTCGGCCTGGTTCCTGTCCTATGCCGACTTCTTCCCCCTCTGGGACGGGGAGAAACCGGTCCTGACGATCCTCGGCAAGGGTGAAGTGGCAACCCTGGCCGCCAACGTCAAGAAACAACCCCGTGTCATCATGGAGAACCGGAGAAGGGTCCTCGTCGCCAACTTTTGAGCCGCCGGGGTCGAAAGAAGTTGTCAGCATACTGATTTTATGCAATAAATAACCGGTTATAGCGAACTCTTGCGGAGGCTGCCCGGTGCGCCAGGAATTTCTCCCCTTTTCCCGACCGACCATAGACGATGACGAGATCAACGAAGTCGTCGATTCCCTCAGATCCGGCTGGATCACCACCGGCCCCAAGGTGAAACGCTTCGAGGACGCCTTCGCCGCCTACGTGCACGCCCCCTTTGCCGTCCCCTTAAGTTCGGCGACCGCCGGCCTCCACCTCACTCTCCTCGCCCTGGGGATCACGGAGGGGGACGAGATCATCACCACCCCCATGACCTTCGCCTCCACCCTCAGCATCCCGGTCCTCTGCGGGGCACGGCCGGTGCTGGTGGACATCGAGCCCGGCACCCTCAACATCGACGCCGCCAGGATCCGTGAGAAGATCACCCCGGCCACCCGCGCGATCATCCCGGTGCACTTCGCCGGCCAGGCGTGCGACATGGACCCCATCCTCGCCCTGGCAGGGGAGTTCGGCCTCACGGTCATCGAGGACGCCGCCCATGCCGCCGGCACCGAGTACAAGGGGAAGCGGATCGGCTCCCTGGAGAGCGTCTCCATCTTCTCCTTCCACCCCAACAAGAACCTTACCACCGGCGAGGGGGGGATGGTCTGCACCCCCGACGAGTCCCTGGCCGAGGAGGTCTCCCTCCTCAAGTTCCACGGCATGAGCCGTGAGGCCTGGAAGCGTTTTGCCGCCAGCGGCACACCCAACTACGACATCATGATGCCCGGCTTCAAGTACAACATGATGGACATCCAGGCGGCCATCGGCATCCACCAGCTCCCCAAGCTGGACGGGTTCATCGCGCGGCGGACCGAGATCGCCGAGTTCTACAACCGGGAGTTCGCCGACGTCCCCGAGCTGGCCCTACCTTCCTACGCCCCCTACGACCAGCGCCACACCTGGCATCTCTACACCCCCCTGGTCCGGATCGAGCAGCTGACCATCGACCGGGACCGCTTCATGGAGGAGCTGAAGAAGCTCAACATCGGGACCGGCCTGCACTACAAGGCGATCCACCACCACGCATGGTACCGGGAAAACATGCCCCAGCCGGCCGGCAGCCTCCCCCACGCCGACTACGCGTCGGACCGCATCCTCTCGCTCCCCCTCTTCCCGACCATGAGCGACGAAGACGCCCGGGACGTGGTGGAGGCGGTGAAGGACGTCATCGCCCGTCACCGGAAATGATCGACTGGGGCAACGCCTGCGCCACCCGTAAATGGCGGAGATTCATGACGGGCGAAGCACGCCTCGCCTCCACAGGAAGAAAATCAATGCCTGATAAACCATATCTTTCCATAATTGTCCCTGTCTACAACGAAGAGGGGAACCTGGAGCAGCTCTTCACCCGCCTCTACCCGGTCATGAAGAGTCTTGGCAAACCCTTCGAGATCATCTTCACCGACGACGGCAGCAGGGACCGGTCGCTGCAGATCCTCAAGGCCAAGGCCGGGGAGCACCCGGAAGTGCGGGTGATCGAGTTCAACGGCAACTTCGGCCAGCACATGGCCATCATGGCCGCCTTCGAGATCAGCCGCGGCGAGATCATGATCACCCTGGACGCCGACCTGCAGAACCCGCCGGAGGAGATCCCCAAGCTGGTGGCCGAGGTGGAGAAGGGGCACGACGTCGTCGGCAGCATCCGCCAGAAGCGGCAGGACACCTTCTTCCGCAAGACCGCCTCCCTGATGGTGAACATCGCCACCCGGAAGATGACCGGCATGAAGATGAGCGACTACGGCTGCATGCTGCGGGCCTACCACCGCAACGTGGTGGAGAACATCAACCGCTGCCAGGAGGCCTCCACCTTCATCCCGGCCCTGGCCCAGTCCTTCGCCACCTCCCCCTCCGAGGTGCAGGTAGCCCACGCGGAGCGGGCAGAGGGGGAGAGCAAGTACTCCCTCTACAAGCTGATCCGCCTCAACTTCGACCTGATGACCGGCTTCTCCGTCGTGCCGCTCCAGATGTTCGCCCTCATGGGGATCCTCACCTCCCTCTTCAGCGTCGCCTTCGCCCTCTTCCTCCTGGTCCGGCGCTTCATCGTCGGCGCCGAGGTGGAGGGGGTCTTCACCCTCTTCGCCATCCTCTTCTTCTTCATCGGCATCACCATCTTCGGCATCGGCATCGTGGGGGAGTACGTGGGGAGGATCTACCAGGAGGTGCGGCGGCGGCCGCGGTACGTGGTCAGGAAAGTGCACGGGGCAGATTAGAAACGCCACTTTTGCGCACTATCTGCGTAAGTCTTCAGGATACCTTGTGCGGCGTAGCGCTGCTACGCCTCCGCGCTATCCTTCGACAGCCTTGATCTTGCACAAAATTGACGTTTCATTATTGGAATTATTAACAATGACCTATTCAGCAAAAGTTATCGTCTGCGCCTACCATAACGTAGGCTACCGCTGCCTGGAGGAGCTCCTCCGGCAGGGGGCGGACATCCGCCTGGTCTTCACCCACGAGGACTCCCCGACGGAGGAGATCTGGTTCGCACCGGTGCGGGAGCTGGCCGGGCAGCACGGCATCCCCTGCGTCACCACCGACATCAACCTGCCGGAGAACGTCGCCCGGCTGCGGGAGCTCGCCCCGGACTTCCTCCTCTCCTTCTACTACCGGAACATGATCAAGCCGGAGGTTCTGGAACTGGCCACGCAGGGTGCGCTGAACCTCCACGGCTCCTACCTCCCCCGGTATCGGGGACGGGTGCCGGTGAACTGGGCGGTGATCAACGGCGAGACCGAGACCGGCGCCACCCTCCACTACATGGTGGAGAAACCCGACGCCGGCGACATCGTGGACCGGGAAAAGGTGGCCATCGACTTCACCGACACCGCCCTCGACGTGTTCAACAAGGTCACCGACGCCGCCGTGACCGTCATCGGCCGCTCCTGGCCGAAACTGGTCGCCGGCACGGCCCCGAGGGTCCCCATGGACCTGACGGCGGGCAACTACTGCGGCGGCCGCAAGCCGGCCGACGGCCTGATCGACTGGTCGAAGAGCGCCGTAGGGATCTACAACCTGGTCAGGGGGGTCACCCACCCCTACCCCGGCGCCTTCACCACCCTGGCAGGGAAAAAGGTCACCATCTGGAGCGCCTGGCCCGTAGCGGGGAGCGGCGAACCGGGCAGGGTCGTCTCCACCAGCCCGCTGCTGGTGGGGACCGGCGACGGGCTGCTGGAGATCCGCAGCCTGCAGGTGGAGGGGGAAGCGGAGATGAAAGCGGCAAAATTCGCTACAACGCAGCTAAGGAACAAGCGATTCAACTAGGCTTATAAATGGCTTCGAGAGCGGTGTCGTATGCAAGGCGCGTGAGGACCGGGGAGCGAGGCGTAGCAAAATCCCTCACCCTATCCCTCTCCCAGAGGGAGAGGGCAATGAGTACTCTCCCCCACTGGGGGAGAGATAGAGAGAGGGTGGCTACGTTGAGCTTCACGGCCCGGAACGCAACGCCGCAGACGGCCCGTTGTCGGAGCCACAAAAAGGAGAAAGCAGCATGAAAGTACTCATTCTCGGCGTCAACGGCTTTATCGGCAACGCCCTCACCCACCGCATCCTCACCACCACCGACTGGGAAGTCTACGGCCTGGACATGGCCACGGACAAGCTGGAGCGCTCCATGGGCGATCCCCGCTTCCACTTCCTCGAAGGGGACATCACCATCAACAAGGAGTGGATCGAGTACCACATCAAGAAGTGCGACGTGGTCCTTCCGCTGGTGGCCATCGCCACCCCGGTCACCTACGTCAAGGACCCCCTGAGGGTCTTTGAGCTCGACTTCGAGGAGAACCTGAAGATCATCCGCCAGTGCGTCAAGCACAAGAAGCGGGTCATCTTCCCCTCCACCTCCGAGGTCTACGGCATGAGCCCGGACAAGGAGTTCGACGAGGAGAGCTCCCCCCTCCAGCTCGGCCCCATCAACAAGGAGCGCTGGATCTACTCCTGCGCCAAGCAGATGCTCGACCGGGTCATCTATGCCTACGGCGCCCACGAGGGGCTCAAGTACACCCTCTTCCGCCCCTTCAACTGGATCGGCCCCAAGCTGGACTCCATCTCCACCGCCAAGGAGGGGAGCTCCCGGGTCCTCACCCAGTTCCTCTACAACATCCTGGCCGGCGAACCGATCCAGCTGGTGGACGGCGGTGGCCAGCGCCGCTCCTTCACCTTCATCGAGGACGGCATCGACGCCCTCATGAAGATCATCGCCAACGAGAACGGCTGCGCCGACGGCGGCATCTTCAACATCGGCAACCCGACCAATGACCTCTCCGTGCGGGAACTGGCGGAAAAGCTCATCGCCCTGGTCCGGGAATACCCCGACTACAGGGAGAAGGCTGACGGCTGCAAGATTGTCGAGGTCTCCTCCGGCGAGTTCTACGGCAAGGGGTACCAGGACATGCTCACCCGCGTCCCGTCGGTGAAGAACGCCAAGGCACGCCTCGGCTGGGAGCCGACGACCTCCGTGGACGACGCCCTGCGCAAGACCCTGGAGTTCTACCTGGTGCAGGAAAGGGAGAAGATCGAGCACCTGCTCTGAACACGCCGCTTTTACGCAATCTCCTACTTGACCTTGCGTAAAATCGACATGTTCATGTTACGACATGGCACCACCAAAACGGCCGCTTTCCCTCTTGGAAGCGGCCATTTTTTATGCTGGCACGCCGGAGTGCATGTGCCGGTCGGCATCAATTCATCATTGAAACGGCCTCATAAAGTCCGTATTATTTACCGGCATGAACACGCTTACGGAGCTGTTGGATGCAGGTCTTGAACGATCACTAAGTGGCTACACAAAGTGTAGCAATTTCAGATTGCAATAACCTATATAAGCTACAAATTACCCATATAGGCCATAAATGGCTTATATAAGTAATATGAACCGGCAGCTAATCAATATGTTGGCGAGGGAATGAAGGGATTATGGGTAACGAGTTTTTTGTTCCGGCAGCATTATGGCTAAGTGGAGCCAATCTCATTGTGGCCTTTTCGCTCAAGCGACAGGGGCTGTCGTTAAAGTACATGCTAACCCCGCTTGCAATCTTCAAATTGCAGGGACGAGATTGGGGTTTACTAGCCCTACTGGTTCTTGTTGTTTTTGCCGTCGAAGTACTATTTTTCAAATAATGATGATAGCCGTGACCGCGCAGCGGCTACTGGCTTTTCCTCAACATAAAGACAAGGGGTCAGGTCTTGAAAAATCACTTTTCCCCTCATAAACTCACTTTTCAACGGCCTGTTGCCCAAATCAAAACATTCATGGCGCTAACTAGCTGAATATGCTAAGATTACCCATCTTTGGCGACTTGGAGAAACGCTATGATGGGAATGCAAGAGCAGCCTCAGAACAACCTCTTT